>Ga0194112_10000095_pt1 | contig 111462 bp, 183 predicted proteins | sample TA2MahC400mmetaG_FD_146191 | JGI IMG/M metagenome (GOLD analysis project Ga0194112, IMG submission 146191) | Freshwater microbial communities from Lake Tanganyika, Tanzania - TA2015016 Mahale Deep Cast 400m | ecosystem: Environmental > Aquatic > Freshwater > Lake | place: Tanzania: Lake... | reverse complement strand
GACGAAGTCACAGGGATCCATCGTCTCTTCCCAGACTGCTGCGGTTAGTGGAATTGCCATTAATTTTCCTGGGCCTGAGCCGCTTGTCGTGCCTTACATCTGCGTAGAAAATACCAAAGTGCTGCGAGATTCATGGAAGGTTTCTCCGGGGGTGATGAGGTTGAGTTGAACCTCGGGTATATTTGGTGCAATTATAGTATGTATGTGGGGTTGGTGTCAAGCTCTAAAATTTTGGCACCTTAATTGGAATTTGTAATTTTAAATTTTACACGTGCGGGGGAGACGAGGTAGCTGGGTGGAATTATAGTCTAATAACCGCCCCCATGTCAATAGAAAATATTTTCTATTTTTCTGTTGACGCCACTCCGCTCTAGCAGTAAGATGAGTCATCAAGAACGGAGACAGACAATGAGCTTCTACCGCTACCTTCACGATCTGGCCCACAATCCTAAGGCCACGAAGGATGATCGCGCAACGGCTCGCCGGATGCTCAATCAGATGGTTTCCAACATCGCTTTCGGAGAATAATCATGACGAAGCTGGCAGATGGTAGCACGGTTTCCATTCATCGCGATGGCCCGCTCTATACGGTGGAGCATCGCACGGCGTCCGGCCTGCTGCTGAACTCGCTTACGGACTGCACGTTGGAGGAGGCTAGGGCGGGACTCGACACCGACCCGGCTCGGTGGTAATAAGAAAAGGGCCGAAGCCCTTTTCTTTTCACTCCAGCGTGTTATGTTATAACATCGCGCCGTTTTCACAGGTCGTCAGCCCATTATGACGAGTTTTGTCGAGCGTGTCAATAGCAAATATCCTGATTTTTCTTGTTGACAGCCTAGCTTGGGTGCGCTATAAGGAGTCATCAAGACAGGAGACAGAAGATGTTGGATTTGAGCAAGCCCTTGGAAGCGGTGGAAAAGGCGACGGGGCGGGTTGTTCCTGTCACCTTTGGAGGGAGGGGCACTCGACACTACGGGCTTAATACCGAGACTGCCTTCCACACCAAGGAATCACCCGCGGATGATACCAATGATAATTGGTATCTGGATGGTAGAGATTACTGCTATCAAGACAAATGGCTTATTCGCAATCGCGGTGAAAATCTGGGCGATATTCTCGCAAATGCAATTGCCGCTAACGAAAGGAAGCGTGCTATGATCGAGATTATTCTTCACGCTCCGCGCAATTCGATTGGGCTTACTACCCGCAAGATTAGCAACATCAAGGCGCTTCGCGAAGCTACTCGCGAGCGCACTTCTCAAATCCGTGACGAATATGGCAACTATTCGGGCACTTGCATGGGCTTGGCCGACGCCAAGGCTGCTATTGAAGCGATCGCTCTTCGCGGGTCCATTCGCCTTCGCATGACTCCCGCCCAATATGGGCACTTCATGGTCAATCGCCACGATCTGTCTGACTATGACTGGCAGGTAAAGTCAAGCAAGTATGTTTCGCCGGAACCGGAGCAGCCGCCGCTCTTTACCCTCTAACGATTGGGAGCCTTCGGGCTCCCAATTCGCGCCGATTTTAGCCCATAATTATTTTTGTGTCAAGCGAAAAGATTTGTTGACAGCCTGCTAGGCACGGCTTATAATGAGGCTATCAAAGAGGGAGACAGCAGATGGATATGTTTGAGCTTGTTGACTTTTGCGTCAAGAACAACTGCGAAGCTATCATCGACGGAGACATCGGCATTGAAGTCGCCCAGATTGTGCTGGCGGATTGCGGAACGCATGTTTGCTGGATGCCTCTATCGTGAGCAACGATCTTGTGCGAGCCTTTCTGGCGAAAGGCGGACGGGTAACGAAAGTTCCCGCCACAAAGAAAAAGCTCTTGACAGAGCGGCAATGGTATCATAGAACGAGAAACATCGAACCGGAAAGGGTGACTCGTGGCTAAAAGCATTATTCTAGATTTGGCGGACGCCGAGAACATCGCCGAATGGCTGCTAGAACAGCCTAATCTCCCTTACGGGCTGGCGACTATTGCTCGCGCTCTTGCGGAAGACAGCGAGATTGATATTCAGATTGTGGAGGATGAATAATGACTGAACAAACAACGCGATCCGACGATGAACTTGACCGCATTGCGGGCGAATTGATCGGAACTCTAGGCTGGAACTTCCACAAGGATCATCCAGATTTGAATGAGGCTGACATGCGGCGCATTTATGAAAGCGCGGACTCTTGCAACACTTGCGGTTATTACTGGGACCCTTGCGAGTTTGACCGGGATGGCAACTGCGAGGATTGTGCAGAGATGGAAGGCGACGGGGAGGATTAACGTCCTCCCCCGAGGCGCCGATTTTAGCATAGAATTATTTTCACGTCAAGCGATCTTTTTTCTTGACGCGCATATTTTTTCTGTTATACTGAAAACATCAAGAGCGGAGGTAGAGCGATGGTTGACTATCTGAACGGATTTATGGCAGGTCGGCAGGACGCGCGAGCCAACAAGCCGCCTCGCTCTGTCAGCCATCGCTCAAAGGATTTTCAATATGGCTATTCGGACGGACTCGCAAAAGGGAAAGCGAAACTTTGAGGCAAAAGCCTTGACATGCCCTAGCCTTCGGGCTAGAGCGGTTAAATCGAAGAAAGCCTATAGTCGAAAGGAGAAACATCGTGAACGAGTTTGACGGATACGAAGCGGGCTGGCGGCGCGGCGCTTTTGACGCGCTCAATTTTCGCGAATGTATTGACGTGAGCGATTTTGAGGTGACTCCGTATAATACAGGATTTGCGGAAGGCTATGCTGACGCTTACGCGGAGTTTAGTCGGGCGGCGAACGACAATCAACCGGAAGGATCACCCGCTTTTGATGCAACATGGATTGGAAATACTCATTGACAACCTAGGCAACTTCGCCTAAAGTGACCTGATCGAAACAAGGAGATTTGAAATGATGCGTAACTTTATTTTTGCCGCCACTATCGCTCTAGCTTCCTGTGGAGCAGCGACTCCCGCTTTGGCGCAGGACATTCCGGTTCGCGTTGTATATGAAGATATGAGACTGATTTGCGGAACGGAGAACAGCACGGAATACAAAGTGCGAGTCATGCGCGAAGCAAGGCAGATTCGTCGTGAATTGCAACGACAGGGCTTCGAGGTGATGACGATTCGGCTAAACGCTTTTGACGAAGCTCCTGCAGGGCTTCCGGCGCGCACCCGTAACGACTGCCGGTTCAATTAAAGAATTGGGAGACTTCGGTTTCCCAATTCGCGCCGATTTTAGCATATTTGTGCGCTGGTGTCAAGCGAAAGAAAAATTATTTTTTGTGCTTGACGAGAGTTTCCTAGCACGCTAGAAGGGATCAACGGCAACGGAGTTAAGCAAATGCTTGAAAAACTCAAAGGAATGTCCCATGCGGAAATCGGCGGCTGGATTGGTATGCTCCTCATTCATGGCGCTACCATTCCCGTTACGGTTAGCAACATTCTTGGCTGGAGCGATAAGCTTCCTCCCCTTTCAATGGTGCTGCTAGTTTGGTCGGGACTGGCGCTCTTTCTCTGGCGCGCGATTGATCGCAAAGACGTTCTCTATATCGTCTCCAATGCGGTCGGGTTCGTGCTCAATTCTATCTTGCTCGCCCTGATCGTTTTTCCGCTATACTAAGAGCCACCCGCGCAACATTGTTGCGCGGGTTCGCGCCGATTTTAGAGCAATTTATTTACGTTGTCAAGCGATTTTTTCTAAAAATAATTCAGCAGATACGATTTTTTCTGTTGACGCGCTTGTGAAAGGTCGATATAAGGGATGCATCGGAAGCGAGGTGCTACCGATAGAGACAAACTTAGAAGGACTCTTAAAATGGCTAAGGAACAGGATAAGAACTATACTCCCGCGCAGGAAGCGATCATTCGCGAGTTTCCGGGCACGGGCGCTAACGGCGCTCTGCGGCAGGCGGATGCCGAAACCATCGCGGCTGATCCGCGCATGAATAAGGATGGTAAGCCGCGCAGCGCACGTTCGATTATTGCCAAAATTGGCAAGATGGAACTGCCTTATGAGCGCAAGGCTCCGACGCGCAAGGATGGTTCCGCTATCGCGAGCAAGGCGAAGCTGGTGGATCGTATCGCGGAACTGACTGGCGCGAAGTTCGAAACGCTGGGCAACGCGGGCCGCGATGATCTGGTCGCGCTTCGCGACGCGGTGGAGCGGCTGGCCGCTTAACTCAACAGGAGGTGTTGCAGAAATGCAACACCTCCAAGTTGGCGCCGATTTTAGCAGCATTTCTCTACGCTGTCAAGCGAAAATAAAATAAAAATAGGGCTTGCAAAAGATTTTTTCCGCCTTATATTGGAGGTATCAGGAAACGGGATGCTAAGGAGCCCACGACATGATTATGATTTTTGACCTTGACGGCACGGTTGTCGATACGTCCCATCGCTATCGCGATTTGCCTTGCGGCAAGATTGACCTCGATTATTGGTTCGACAATTCAACGCCGGAAAAGATTGCGCTTGACAAGCTGCTGCCTCTTGCTAATGTGTGGCGGCGCTATCATGCGGAAGGCCATACAATCGTCGTCTGCACGGCACGATCATGGGAACGGCATGAACGAATGACTTGCGAGCCGGGTCCGATCTATGAAAAGTTCTTGGCGGACAATGATTTGCCTTATCATGCGCTCTTGCATCGTTGCCTTGTCGGTTCCGATCATGCGCGCTACAGCGACGGCGATCTAAAGACTAAACTCTTGAATGACTGGGCGACTCGCGAAAGATTGCCTGCCGATTGGCGGCGCAATGCTTTGATGTGGGATGATAACGTTACGGTTATTCAGCAAATGCTGTCTGATAGACTGTTTTGCTTTAACGCGATCAAGTATAACGAAAGGCTTGCGGCATGAGCGAACAAGAAAAGGCTGTCTCTAGAGCGCAAGGCGCTCTAGATGACTTTCGCGAGACTATGGAGCGCGAGTTCACTAGGCGCGGAAAGGATGCTGAATATAGGCGAGCATTTTGGGATGCTTTCTTTTCTGAAGTATTTTGTATGGAGAATAAAACGCTATGATTATTCTAATTCTTGCTACCGCTGCGTTTTGGGCTGTTCTTTTCGGATGGCTTCTGTCTAACGATTATACTCCGCCTCGCAATGCGGAACGAATTAATCCAGACTGGAACGGCGACAGACCCTATTAACAAGGCTTGCGCGATCTGCTATAATGGTAGGTCGCGCAAACTTTTTGAGGCGCCGATTTTAGCAGGCCGCCGCGAACTTGTCAAGCGAATAAAAAATTATTTTAGGTGCATTTTTCTCTTGCACGTTCCGAAAAACTCGCCTAGAACAGTCTTACCGGAGCAAAGGGGCTTCGGAAACTTAGTGGCCAAGGGAGCCTATGTTATGTCGATTGTTACCTCCACCATTTTCGGTTACTTTAAGGCGGCTGGCGTGTTTCGCAAGCGGTCGGATGAAACTGCTCGCATTGCTTTTGATGATGCCTTTTCCGATTTTCTGGAAGATGGCTCTTATAGCGAAGCGGAAATTGCCTCTTTCGGTTCCGCCGGTGACGCGCTCTTTGCCGCTCTGATGGAGCGTCGCGACAATGACAAGGCCGCAAAGGCCGCGGATATTATCGCTCGCGAGGAACGGCGAGCGGCTAAGGAAGCGGCGGAAAAGGCGAAGCCGATCACCGGAGGCATGGACGGTTCGCGGGATCATGTGCGGGCGCTTCCGGCCGGCCGCTATGTGCTGACTAGCGCACAAAATAACACGGACGTTGATGCAACGTTCATGGCGGCGCTGCACGAATACTGTAAGCGGCACAACGCTCAACTGTTGATTGGTCGCATGACTTACAACAAAGCGGCTTTTCAACAGCCGGACGTGAACGATACGGATGGCATTTACTATGCGGATGCTGTCAAGCCGTATCTTGTCAATGGAACTCTTGATTTGGGAGGCAAGTTTTACTTTCTCGCGGATGCTAACGTCATTCCGACGGCAAAATGGCCAACTAGCGGCTTTGACGCGGCTTCGCCGGTTGGTGTCGGCGCAATCGTTCCCGCAACGCGAATTGAATTGCGAACGGCTGCGGCGCTTAAGGGTGACGTTAGCAAGCCGATCATGGCAACCGGCACGGTTACTAAGCGGAATTATATTCTGCGAAAGACTGGCGCTATTGCAGCGAGCGGTCACAATATCGGCGCTCTGTTCGTGGATACTGAAACCAATACTTTCCGCCATCTTGAACAGATGGAAGGCTATGACGGGTTCTTTGACATTGACGGGCATTATACTGGCGACGGCTTTCGCCCGCTTCGCAAGGGAGACGTTGCGGCTTATCAGCCGGGCGATATTCACGCGGAAAAGGCGGATGATGCTAACGTGGTAGCAATCTGCGACAATATCCGTCGCTTTCAGCCGGAGAATGTTCTTGTTCACGATCTGCTAGACTTTAGCAGCCGCAATCATCACAATATCAAAGACCCGTTTTTCCTTCACGCTCAATATACGAACGAACAGACTGTTGAGGGAGACTTGCAGATTGCTTCCGATACTCTTGACGCGATTGCGGAAGCTAACCGCAACGCCAAGGTTCGAGTGATTGTCAGTAATCACGATCAGGCTGCCGATAAGTGGCTTGCTACGGTTGATTGGCGGAATGATCCAATTAACGCGGAAGTTTATTTGAAATTGGCGCTTGCCAAGGTTCAAAACGTGAATAATGAGCGGTTCAATACTCTTGAATATGCTTATCGGACCATTGGGAAGGGGATTTCTACTAACGTAATCTTTCACGTTCTTGATGAAAGTGTTATGATTGCTGGCGTTCAAATGGGCTGCCACGGCCATAACGGCGCGAACGGTTCCAAGGGATCGCCTAAGCAATTCTCGGCGCTGGGTGTCGCAATCAACACGGGTCATACGCATAGCCCTAGCATTTACGGGGCTTGCTACACGGCGGGCGTTCGTGCTTCGCTTGACATGGGTTACAATGTCGGCGCTTCTAGCTGGGCGGTTGCTGACACTCTGACTTACGCCAACGGGCAACGACAGATTTTGTTCGCATAGTCAAGCTAAATCTTGGGAGGCGGGAATTAATTTTCCCGCCTCTCTTTTTATGCGTTTTAGGGCTTGACAGGCGCACAGAAAAATGCTATCCTGTGGAGGAAGGAGGCGCCGATTTTTGAAATATTATTGCGCTGCATTTTACTTGTTGACATGCGCGCGAAGCGGCGCTAGGGTGAATTGTCAAACGGAGGAACGGCAATGGGACCGTATAAACGTGGAAGGGAGGCATATGTAACGGGTTATTTGCTCGACCAGAATCCTTACCCTGCTAGAAGCGTTGGTGCAATGCGCTGGCGAGCGGGATGGTTAGAAGCTAGAAACGAAGAAAGGGATTGACATGGCACGATTTTACATTTACGAGGAAGTGACATACGAGGTTGAGGCTGAAAGCGAAGATGAGGCTATGGACCTCTTTCTAGAAGATAGCCCTAGGGTTCGATGCCTCCAAGGCGAGGTTACGGAGGTTAAGCCCGCCTGACTACCGGCAGCGCGCAATAAAGTTGCGCGCTGCTCGCGCCGATTTTAGCAGATTTTTCAGCGCGTGTCAAGAGAAAATAAAAATCACCGATGCTTCATTTTTCTGTTGACGGCACAGTCAAAACAGCTTATAACAGTTACATCAAGAGCGGATGGGCCGCCTTGATAGAGACAAACTTAGAAGGACTCTTAAAATGGCTAAGGAACAGGACAAGAATTACACGGAAGCGCAAGAGCAGCTTATCCGCGAAGCGGTGGAAGCGAACGGCGGCGTCGGCAACCTGGAGGTTGCCAAGGGGCTAGCCGCCGATGAACGCATGAATCATCCTGAAAAGGGCGAGCGAACCCCTCGCATGATCGTGGCGAAGATGGCGCGCATGAATGTCAATTATGCGCGCAAGGTTCCCACGTCTAAGGATGGCTCGCCGGTAACGCGCAAGAGCGATCTTGTGGACCGTATCGCTCGCGCTGTCGGCCTTGACGATGGCTCGCTTGATACGCTGGACAAGGGCAGCAAGGGCCAGCTTACGGCGCTTGCCGAGGCGGTCGAGGCGCTGGCAGCCTAAAGAAATTGAGCCGGACTGAAAATAGTAGTTGACAGTCCGGCTCAACTCTCCTATAATGGTTTCATCAAGACAGGAGATAGCAAGTGGCAAAGTTTGTTGTGATTGACCCTAACTATGACTATGAGCTTAGGGTTTGTGACACTATTGAAGAAGCTCTTGACGTGATTCAAGAGTTTGTTGAAAATGATGGCGACTCTTATCGTGCACAACGGCAGCAGATTTTTGCTCTAGGCGAAGAAATCCCCTTTACAATTACGGACCCGTCTGTTACTCTAACGAATCACTTCATTCCAGCTCCGCTTCCGGGGGAGACTGTAAGCGACTATGCGCGACGAATTACGGGCGGTTAAAAATAGTTGTTGACAGGCAAGTGAAAGTTTGATATAAGAGAGTTATCAAGAGCGGGAGGCGGCAAATAGATGCCAAATCGGCTCTTGATTACCGTGTCGGCACGGACACGTTAAAATTAGCTGCCTAGGTATCGGTCCCCGAAACGGATCGTCCGTCCGGGGTTTTGACCGGCAGGTGTCGCGGCAAGCGGAAAAGGGCACCATTAAATCGCGAACCTTTCCACTCCCCTTTCAACCTGTTGCAGATAAGAGCCGGGGAGATTGCGAAAGACGCAAAGCGAGAGAAAGCCGCCACGGGGGACGCCCTCTGGCGGCTTTTTTCGTGGCGCCGATTTTGACGGACTAACGCGATTTTGTCAAGAGAAAAATTTTTCTGATATGTTATATCATCACCTTTCTGATATATCGTCTCCATGACTAAGCGCCGACCAGTGCAGTAGTAATGCAACTATAAGCTACATACGACCTCGAAATATTTAACTTTTGACAGTAGCATGTCAACTCAGTGTACTATCAACATGGCACAACGAAAATTTTGGACTGAAGAAGAAAATCAACTTATTAAAGACAGTCTACTTCAAGGTTTAAACTATAAAGAAATTACAACCTTACTCCCAGATAGAACTTATAGAGCTGTTGCGGTACAGGGGAATAAATTAGTTGGTTCAACCATTTCTAAAGATACTTGGTCTCTAGATGATGAGTTAGATTTAATAGAATATAGAGACACGTATAAATTATCTATACCTGAAATAGCTAGTAAGATGAATCGCAACTACGATAAAGTTAAACAAAAGATAAGTAGGTTGATTAAAAAAGGAGTATTGGAAGCTCAAGGTCATCAATCTAGTCCTACAGGAAGTTATTCTCACCAAAATCTAGCGCCGAAATCATCAGTACAAGAACTAAATCAGTACGTGCTCAATTATTTAGTAAAAGAGCGCTGTCCACAACCTTATAGCTCTAGGATTATACGTCAATATGGGTCTTGGTCCGCAGCGCTAGAAGCTAATGGTCTACCTCCTAATATTGGAGGTAAGTTTGATCCTAATAAAGAAACTATAGTATACTTAGTTGATTTTGGCAGCTTTAAAAAGTTTGGTATAACACAACAGACAATAAAACTTCGCCTTAACGGTGCTCCGAAATATAGAATACTAGACTCAATTAGTACGACGCTGGTAGAGGCTTTAAATATTGAACGAGATATTAAAAAGGAAGTTAGTCAGTTCATACCAGAAGATTCTTGGTTTGAAAGAAATGGTAAAACTGAATGTTTTAAAGGTGCTAGAACCTCACTATTAAGCGCCGAATAAAAATAGTGTCAAGTCAATTATTCACCATCGGTCAAAATTTTTGACAAATAAAAAAGGCCGGGAGCAATTCCCGGCCTTAATTATTTTGCCCACTTCATGGCAGCTAGAATAATTGCGGGCAAATCCGCGTCGTCGCTCTCATAGTACGCGTTTGCTAGAAACTCGACCATCTCCTCGTCGGATTTGGGCATCTGCGCGAGTTCCGGAGCAACGAGTAGCGCTATTTCCCGAAATTGACGCAGTTGTGCCAACTCATCGGCTACGCCGGAATTCGGCACATTTCGAATGTACCACTGATTATGACTACAATGGTCTCCCCCATCCTCGTGCCAGCCGTTATTACTTGTCGAAGTACTAGGACTTGTTTTAGTATAGTAGGACTGACCGCCCCAATAGTCTTTCTCGGGTCCTCGTGCTAGCTCCATAGGCACGACCTCACCAGTCACACGATTTACGGCCTCGATTGGCTCGTTCCAGTTAACGCTCATAGGCCTCCACCTGATCCAGAAGCTGGCGAAGCTGATGCTTTAGTTCGAGCAGTGTAATGCCTCCAATCGCAAGATCTGGTGCTCTATCAAATTGAATATCTCTAGAGTGGTAACCCTCAACGGTTTCTGGCAAGTCTTCCTCGTGAAAGTACTGACCGATGCCAAAAGTGTCATTCTCGTCTTCTACTACTAGAAAAGTACTAAACAGACCCATAATCTCTCCTTTGTGCGTTCATTATATCTAGAATCAGCTCGCGAGTCAACAGATAAATTCACCTGCGCCGACAGTAGTGCGTCGACAACGCGTTGTCAAGAGAAATTTTTAAAATTGGTGAAAACTAAGGTAAATCGCTATTGTTCGACTTAATTTGTAAAGAAGCGCTCAAATTGCGTTTCCTGCGCCGTGATTTCACAAAATTTGAGGAAATTTTAAAAAATTTGCTGCGGTGCTGCAGCCTAATTACCGCGCTTCGCGCGCAGGTGGCTGAAACCGCAAGAAGCTAGCGACACGACGATTGAGACAACCTAGAGAAATTGCTCCTTCTACCAGTGAAACCCAACTGCAGCACTTCGGGCAACCCCACGTCGTAGACGTGAAAATGGCCCAGCTAGCTGCGAACAGCCGCGGGCCTCTATTGAAAGAGAGCTAGAGAAAGAGACGGGGCGGCGGGACCCTTGCACAGAATTGGAGCCTCTTAGCCCGAATTATACACGAATTGATTTTAGCTTCCGTAGATATTGATCTTGAAAAGATACACTCGTAGCCAAAAGTGAAATACTATGTAACTTCTTATCTGCTTTTAGAAGTTTTATCAATAAGTGAGACGAAGGGTCTCAATAAACACTGAAGATAAAGACGTGACTCTTTATCGGCGAAGCCTACCAGTCGTCAGTAAACATCTTTATTCTGTGTAAGTGAGACGCTTCGTCTCACAGAGGATTTGAATAACATAATCTCTAATCAGTAACTTGTTACATAGTATCACACTTATCACATAAAGTCAATAGGATAATTTTATCCTAGGGTATTATTATAAACTGTAGAAAGTGCTTTTCTTTAAACCAAAAATCTAAATATTCTATTTTTGCTAACCAAAAGTCAATCCTTGACATAAGCTCTTAAACATGCTATAAAGTTATCATGAAAGCCGCAGAACTATTACGCATACATAATGAGAAACTCACAGCAAAGAATATACCCTTTACTGCAATTGGAAAGTACGATACTTTAGCGAACTCGCCTAGACAAATATATCGTTGTGCCTCAGGCCACGAGTTTGAAGCTGATCGTGGACGTATGATGGCTGGCAAAGTAAAATGCTCTAGCTGTTCAGGAGGTCAGAGAAGGCGTACTCATGAAGGTTATTTAGCTGACTTAGAGAAATTAAACTCTACCTTTCTTCCGTTAGAAGTATACGCGGGAGTACACACAAAAATTCTTCACGAATGTGAGGAAGGGCATCAATATAAAATTCAACCCAGCTCTGTGTTAAAAAATCCTAGATCGTGTCCCGTTTGTAGTGGTATGGCAAAGAAAACTACAGAAAGCTACAAGCAGGAGTTACTAGACAAAGGAATACAATTTGTAGTTCTAGGTCAATATGATGGCATGATGAAGCACCTAGAACATCAGTGTCCTGAATGTGACCATAAATGGAGTCCCAAACCCCACGATATTCTAAACGGATCAGGGTGCCCTAGCTGCGCTAAATTTGGATTTAATCGCGGTCGCCCCGCTATTCTATATTATGCTAGAATATGGGATAATACTCAAACCTTATACAAGATTGGAATTACTAACAAATCCGCAAGTAGAAGACTAGCAAACTGTGGCAAGAGCTACAAGATTCTTCTAGAGAAAGAGTATGTGATAGGGGCTGAAGCCGAAGCAGCAGAACAAATGATTCTAGAAGAGTATAAAGATTGTAAGGTATACGCACCCCAATTTTTACGAACTGGTGGAGCAACCGAGTTATTTAACTGCGACATATTACTCCTAGATGAAAATAATTCTTGACATTTGGCCTAAAACATACTATGATATGTTTACAAATCGAAAATGATTTGTATTAAAGGAGAAAACCTAGTGTACTATGTAGAGACTAAAACTGAAAAGTATGATATTACAACTAGTTATGTAAGTGAGAAACAGGCTCGGCAATATGGAGGTATTCCTTTTGGGGCAGAGCTACATCTTCAAGGTGAAAATATCGGAGAATATTTTGTAGACGATCATAATCCAGAAGAGCTACCTTACGATGTGGGCAGGGTGAGAACTATATTTAAAAGCAAACTAGACGGAAAAGACGCTGGAAAGTTCTCTCTATATCTGCAGGACGACCAAGATCGCTGGTATTTTTCAGGTATTACTTTCGCCAGTTATAGCGATGCAAATCAAGCCGTCAAAGGGCCCCTTAGTCGTACTTTCGGAGATATGTTAATATTAGAGAATGATGACCCAGAGCTTACAAGATACGAAGATTAAAAATTAAGAAAAGGCCGCTTTAGTCGTTGACTTTGGCGGCCTTTTTGCGTATAATGAGTGCGAAAAGGAGACGAACTGTGCACAAGATCCAAGTAGTTCTAAACCGAACGATGACTATGGGCCCTGGTGGTTATGCTCCTAGGTACAGTGCTATGGTTACGCTGAATGATGCTATGACTCTTTTTACAAATTCAGGCAGATATAGTCAAGACTCCGCAGGTGAGAAGTACATCTTTCAAGAAGCAATTTCATTTGCACATCGTCTAGCGGAAACTCTGGGACAGAAGAAGAACTCTATTAGGATTAAGAGGTCATGAAGAAGCAAAATTGGATGCCTGTCGGCATCGTAGAGCAAATTGAGAAGCACGACTTTGCGATCAAGCATGCTCGTGAATATCTAGCCAAGCTTTCTGCTGATCGCCAAGAGTGGGTGCGTAAGCTGTACGAGCAAGCACGAAGTCTTATTCAAGACCCCAAAGCAGGTTTTGACCTAGAACACGGTCACAGGTGCAACGAGAGTCCCGTAGGCGTGTGTGTTTATACGGACTATGATGATGAGTATTGTGAGTACTGCGGAGGTCCCGATGAGCGAAAGTAAGTATTACCACGCTCTGCATAAGTGTGCAGAGCGCTACCGTGACATGCTTCTAGATGATCCAGCTGTAGAGGCTGATGACCCTCTATGGGTATTCGTAATGCAATTTATGTTCAGCTGTCGAGATCAACTTCCACTAATGAAACTTAATCGCTGGCTTGGATATATTCAGGGATGTTTGATTGAGCGTGGGTATACCTCGGTAGAGGCTGAACGCGACTGGACTCGGCCTCTATTTCGGCCACTAGACTTTTCAGAGGAATGATATGGAAATTGATAAAGAAATCGTAACTACCACGACGTGCACGATCAGTCGTGAAGTTATTGCGAGGCTCGTAGCCGACTATCTTAATCAAAACGGTGTTCCAGACGCTAAGCCCGTCAATATCATGTTTACCGTAAGTGAGGAAGATGACGGTTACGGTTATAGCTATCTAGTACTAAAGGGTGCGACTTTTACCACTGTAACTAGGGAGTAATCTCGTGCTAGTCTATCGAGTTGAGACTGTAGATTGCGTTGGTGCTTTTAATATTGTGGCCGATGAGACCGAGTACTTTGAATATGTGATGGGCGATTATAACGACTATGATCGCCATCCCTTCATGAAAAATCCCGATCTTAGCTCGTTCGAAGATGCTCGATTTGGCTGTACGTCTCTAGCCCAGCTGCGTCGCTGGTTCAGTGCACGTGCTCGAACTCACCTTGCTCAGTATGGTGCTGCTATCTCTGTATACGACACAGAAGCAGTAATCGCAGACGAGAACCAGTGCGTGTTTGACCTAGATCAGGCTCAACTCGTGGAGAGACGCTGTCTCATTCGCCAGTGTCGAAACTAGCAGTTGACTGAGCTGCTGTTTTTGCATATAATGAGTACATCAGAAGGAGAGACAGCGTGAACTATCCGATCGACTTCACAGAAGATATGCGTCGCATGGGCATCTGCGGTGTTCTTGCCATTGCTGTCTCCAGCAACGTCACGATGGCTCAAGCACATGCTGCTTGCGAGCGTAACAAGATGCCTCACCAGAAGCGTCACGTTCGTCGTACCTATGACGAGCAGATCATTAAGTCTATTCAGGATTTCGGTTATCTGACGCAAGAGGTGCCCGTCGAACGTCAGACTGTTCGCAAGTGGGTCTCAACTTCAGGCTCCGGTACTTTTCTAGTATTCGTCTCGGGTCACGTGCTGACCGTTCGTAATGGCATGGTTCTCGATCAAGAGGCTCACGCTTCCGCAGACGTGCATCCCGCTCGTCGTCGTTTTGTTCAAAAGGTGTATTCAATTGACTAATAATGAAGCTGCTATTAACCAAGCATATGATGAAATCGTAGCGCATCTTCGAACGATGCGAGATCGCTATCTACAAGAAGCCGCCTTCATCCTGGAGAAAGAATTGCGTTATGACTATTGATAGGCAAGACCTACTTAAGGCTATTCGTATCGTTATGGCTGTCGTTACAGTATCCATCCTAATTATGCTGGTTCTCATGTTGGCGACAAAAGGATATATCCTAGCGCAGATTCTACTTGTTATTATTATTTTTACGGTAATGGTAGCTTTTGTATACAGTTTGATAAGGATTAAGTAATGAAGAACATGCTTACAGGGATGTTTCTCATCCTCACCGCATTAGCTATAATTATAGCTCTAGGTGCGCTAGTGGTAGCTACGTTAGGAGCTAAGGCTCTGGCTGTATTACCACTAGCTATTCTAGTGTTAGTAGGATTCTTTATGCTTAGCCCAATTGTCGGAGAAGCTTTTTATACTTGGAAGAACGACCGATGAAGAATCTACTTACGGGTCTATTTCTGGTCGCAACTCTAGTTCTTGCAATGATCGCAGGAGTTGTGCTAGTTGTAGCGTTTGTGCCTTGGCAAGTTAGCGTAGTTATTCTAGTGTTAGTCTTTGTAGTAGCTCTTCTTGAAGAAGAACTCGCTGATATAGGCGAATCCTTTTACGATTGGAAGAACAACCGATGATCTTCTGGTTGCTGGCTGCTCTTTTTGTAAAGCACTTCGTAGCAGATTTTCTTTATCAACCACCTTTTCAGCGGCAAAATAAAGGGACCTCTATGGGCATCTTGGAGGACTCGTCCATACAGGTCAGCATGTATTATTGACCGCCATCATTCTCCTACTGTTTGGCATCTCCGTGCCAATTATCGTGGTCGTGCTAGCAGTTGAAGCAATCGTGCACTATCACACGGACTGGGCAAAGATGAACATTAATGCTCATTATGGGTGGGGTGCAACAACTCACAGTGAGTTTTGGCAACTCACAGGCCTAGATCAGCTTATTCACTCTCTAACTTATGTAGGAATTGCTACTTATGTCATGTCAAACCTGTAAGAGCGAGAGACTCGTGCAGATCTCCGCTCATGCTCGAGATTGTTTTGATGCCGTCTTTGCTGATGGAGAAGAACACTCGGGATATTATCCCGAGAATATTCCGCTAGGTTGCGGGGACGACATGTCTTTTATCTTCTGTCTCGATTGTGGGCAAATTCAGGGAAACTGGCCTTATGTCGAAGACTCCGACGACTTGTAAGTATTGCGGTGAGTACCCTCTATACTGGCATATTGATCGTAAGTGGAGATATTTAGTATCTAAGCTTGATCCTAGATACGGAGATACTTTGGCCGGAAGTAGGCATTATTGCAAGGAATATACTAGATGAACGACTATGACGGACCCAACTTGTGTAACCAAAAGCTGAAGGCAGATGGAAAAACCTATCCCAGGACTTGTCGTTTTTGTGGTCTAGGCCCTTGCGCTTTTCCGCAAGATGAAAAGTACGCGGCTATCATCACACATACTATTCATCATCCCGGTGATGAGCGCAGCCGTACAAATCCAGGACATGGTTATCCTGCTTACGATGAGACTGTCGAGAACTTGCATAAGTTTAAGAGCAAGCAAGACATGCTAGATTGGGTAGAAGCTCGCTATGACTCCAAATATACTCTAATTAAGTATACTGAGCTGAGAGTCACGACTAAGATTGAAATTAGCTCTTGACTCGTCGGCTCGTTTGGCTTAATATGACTTATCAAGAGGAGAAATCATGAATATTCTTCAAGCACTTGCTATGTGGGAGTTTAAGAATGGAACTCTCGCAGTCATTCTGCCAGGCGAGCTGAAAGATTTGCAGGAACTTATTCAAACTGCCAGCGCAAAACACCCCGGAGCCCGAACCCTTCTGGAAGAGTTTTATCGTCTTCAGGAGCGTGATAAGTTTCTTACACAGCTTGAAATGTGTGGCGTGGATAACTGGGAAGGTTACGATGAAGTGACGAGTAGTTTTTACTCGGAGGACGATGAATAATGTATATGATTCTTTATCGTTCTAAAACTTCTTCGAGCGATCTAGACTGGGCCGTTCATTGCGTAGACGATAAGCTGTGGAAACTTCGTCAGGACCTCGTATATCTTCGAGGTGCTTCTATCAAGAGTGAATATATTGTAGTGGGTGTTCTATGAACGAGTTCTTTTACTTTTCTGCTCAGGCTTTCGGGTTCGTTGCCACTCTCGTACTCTTTCTACTAGTATGTCTGCTAGTATTTAGTGTGCCTGTTACGGTTCAGCCTATTCCGGCGATCGTCCTAGCTCTAGTATCTGGATCGTGGATTATTCTTAATTCAGTCAAGCGATGAAGATACAGATTTATCTGAGACCCATTGCCAATGGTCTTGACTTTTGGCGAAAGGCTGCATATCGTCTTGAGATTGACAAACAAATTATCTCTCAAGATATGACGCCGCTAGAAGTGCTAGAAGCAATAGAAGATGAAATGATGAGGAGATCAAAGAGTGTTTTCGATTAGTTTGCTACTACTAATTCCTATCGTTCTATGGTCTATTATCATGACTATAATTCTCCTGCCAACGAACTTCGTTCGTAACCGCTGGGAGCTTTACACTAAGGGACAGCGTCGTGTAGACGCAACCAATCTTAACCTCATTCTAGACTATCTTCGAAATCAGCCAGATGAGTGGAGTATCAGTGATACTACTGCTCACTTTCCGGCAAAGGGTGCGAAGAAGATTGCTCTGGAGTATGACGAGGGAGAGTGGAAGTATTATATTGACGGTTTTGACTCCCGATATGCCTCTGCAGGTCCGCATTTCTCCCAGGAAATCTCTAGCTTTGTAGGAGCCGAAATGGCGGCTCGTAAGACTCGATCTTTGCTGCGGTCCTTTTACCCCGATCTAGACGTGAGGTTGCTGACATGATTTTGCTTATTATAATTTCTTACTTCTCTATGGCCATGCTTACAGCCTTTATGGCTGTAGTTCTTCAAAAGAAGAAGACGTTGGCTCGGCATGGAGAAAGTTGCGCGTCTCAGTCTTCCGATTGGACTGACCCAGATGTACTGTTTCCTGCAATTATGTGGCCTATAATTATTCCGGGTATGGTCGTAGTCTATGGTTTTTCTTTTCTGTGCAGCAGAATGGATAACCTCGCTTTTACTTTGGCAAAGAGAATCTCATAATGTGGCTCTATATTACTTCTTATGTGTGTATGGCGTGTCTGACCGCTTTTGTATCCATTATTTTTGAAAAGCACGATCAACATGAAAGAGGTAATGGCTATGTTGTGAATGAGGGAGGCTATATTTTTTGGATTTCTGCCTTTTGGCCTATTTCTGTTCCTACCCTTCTAGGTATCTTAGCGCTCACTCTATTTATGAGTGGAGTAGACAAGTCTACAACAGCCATAGCTAAGAAATTCACCAAGTAATTTTAGCATTCTTGAAGGCGACTGTTGACTCAGTCGCCTTTTCTTTGTATAATGAGCCAACAAAGAAGGAAATCTATCTATGCTTTTTGAGATCGGCTTTGCGGGGGCCGCTTGCCTATTTGGTCTGCTAGGTAAATATTACCTTTTCGACGACTCCGACGTTGTGCAGGAGAATTTCATTAAAAAGCCTGAGTTCACTGATCTTCAACAACTTATTCTAAGTAGTATTGAAGATTATCCAGATGACTGGTCTATGCAGACTCATAGAAATATTAGGACGGGAAGCCTGTATTCCAGTCAGGATAGATATACTATTCAAAATAAGAAGCTCGGTATACGTCTAGCTATCACTCAATATTTTAGAACTCCTATTGATGGTGGTAGAACACATATCAAGAATACTGTGATTTATTACATCGACGGTCAGTCTAGCTATACTGAACTCAAAGAAGTAGAAGTTTTTGCTAAGGCTGTAATCACTAAGCTTCAATAGGCAGAAAACGCCAAGATTCGACTTCAGAATGAAAAGCAACTAAAGGGCATCACTAGTGACCTCGCACGAAGCATCATTAGCGCTTACGGTTCCGACAGCGATATGGCTCAGGCCATCTTGGGACAGCGTCCATATGAGAGACGGCGGAAGACCCTTCTGGATGCGCGAGCCTATGGACTTACCTTCTATGACGAGACGGGACAACCTCTCGATGGAGTCGTCGAAATCAGTGAAGTTGGCCCAAAGCGTCCTGCAGGAGTTACTAGATGATTAAGATGTACGCTATCTTTTGTCGCGAGACTCTTCGAAAGATGAAGTATGAGGGAAAGCTGGCTGCTCAGGCGGGACACGCTTTTCTTCATGCTTGGTGGGACGCCGAGGATCGTTTCGGCTGGGATACTGATAGAAACTGGTGGGGCGATGAGGCGTATTGCCAGCTTATGCACGATTACCGTAGAGGAAATGACGCTCGTAAGATTACGCTAGTCGTAGATACGGTGCAGGACCTAGAGCGGCTTTACGAGAAGTACCTCCCATATATGGGAGCTACTATCGTAGATGACTGCGGATATACAGTTTTTGATTGCACTACTACTACGGCTGTTGGGCTAGGTCCGATCGACGACGAGTTCTTGCAGGGTAGCGAACTCAAAGCTTTGGAGACACTTAAAAATGAGATCCTTTGACGCCTGGGTAGGGAAAACACTGTTTCATCCTCTTATTATTCGAGCGTGTCAGGCGCTAAACTGGAATCAGTATAAGTTTGCCCGAGAAGCCTTATCTTTAGGGTGGCTCTTCTGCTTTGCAGATGCTGTTGTCTCGGGGGGTACTATTTGGTTGATAGTGGCTGCAGGTATGTTCGTGTTTACACTAGCTCAAGCACATTATTTTCAGTCTATGTTTATACCTGCTGATAGTACTTTTGATCTTATAGTTAGGTTAGTGTTCTTCTTCTTGGCTTGGCTGCAGATTTTGGCAACAATTGTCGATCCTGTAACGAATATTTTCTTTCTTGTAGGCCATATGCTACTTCTATTTGCAGTTTACGCCGTTACTATTAGCACTATTCCTCCGTTGGAGACTAAGAGTGAACGACGCTTTGACAAGACTGTTTCGGCAAGCTAAGGAGGATTATGAGCAGCCTTGGCACCCAGGCAAAGAACTAACGGACGTTGAGCAGATCGTAAAGTTCATCAAAGAGCTTCAAAAAGAAAATGAAAAACTAAGTAAGATCGCATTAGATTATAGCTGGATCACCAATCCAGATAGAATGGGAAGGTAAATGAGTAAAGCTTGGATTTTATACGTAACTATCGTAATTAATGTATTGTTGACCTTTTTTGGTGTACCCTATTTGATTAACTTGCAAAATGACCTAGCACTGATTGGAGTTTTCATCGGTGCGGGCCTACTAGCAACTTTTGACTACATTGTATTTAAGGAGTATTTGAATTGAAGAACAAGGTTATTCTACTTGCCCTGTCCGCTCTGGCTCTGGGAGCGTGTACACGAGTTGACCCTGGTCACGTCGGTGTTAAGGTGAACCGTTACGGTTCCGGTGCTGGTGTGCAGGAGCAGGCGCTAGGCGTAGGCACTTATCAGACTATGTTCGGCGTGGATATTTATGAGTATCCCATCTATACTAGCACTCATGCTTGGGCAGGCGAAGAGACCTTCAGCTTTCAGGATCGCAGTGGTTTGATCGTGTCTGGGGACGTCTCTGTTGCCTATCGAGTGGACCCAGTAAAGGCTCCTGTTCTGTTTCAGAAATACCGAACAGATATGGAGGGAATCGTTAATGGACCCCTTCGCAACGCAGTTCGATCTGCTCTCGTAGAGGCTGCTTCCAACATGACTGTAGAGGAAATCTACGGGCCAGGTAAGACGGTCCTGATTAATAAGGCTCTGCAAACGGTTCGTGCTTACTTTGAGCCTTTTGGTCTTCACGTTGAGCAACTTTATTGGGCAGGCTCTATTCAGATTCCAGAGACCATTCTCAATCAGATTAACATGAAGATTAAGAACGAGCAGGAGGCTCTTGCAGCTGAGGCTAACGTCGCTACGGTAGAGGCAAACTCACGTGCTCGTATTGCCGAGGCCCGGGGTCTTGCTGAAGCAACTGAAATTGAAGCTGCGGCACTTCGTGCCAACCCTGAGATTCTAAAGCAGCGTGCTATTGAAACGTGGAACGGCGAACTACCTCAATATCTGGGGAGTCAGGCTCCTATTCCGTTTCTCTCAAATTAATATAAGCCCTCAGTTGCAATATACTGAGGGCCTGGAGATTGAAATGACACTGAATAATGAACAGAAAACGCTGAAGCCGTGTCCGTTCTGTGGCGGGGACGACCCGGTGTTTGGATATGTCGACGATCCCGACAGTCCAGATCATGGTGGACATTTTATCCAATGCCCTCACCAGCTTTGCGGGGCATCAACTGGTCTTCGCTATGCTTGCGGCGATGATCCGCGCCCGCTGCTAGCGGAAACCTGGAACCGCCGCACAACCCCGCCCCATCCCGCGCGATCGGTCGATGAGGTGGAGCGGGAGAATGTGCGGCTGCGGGAGGCGTTGGAGTGCTCGGTCACAGCGTTGGATGATTGGCTTCACGTCTATGCTCATGACCTTTGTGGCGAGACGCACGTAGAAGAAAGCCGGGCACGGATCGGTCGGTTTGGGACACTCGGATATATCGCCGACGTGCAATTCAGGAACCGCGCCGCTCTCGCACAGAAGGAGACTAAAAATGATTAATCGTATGATTGACACTATCTGCAATATTGACTTCTCACCTCGCTGGACAGCAACAGACGACTATATTTACTATCCTATTGTAGGACTACTTATCGCGATGGTGATTTTAGCTCTGTTAAATTAAGTTGTTGACTGACCTTCTGATCTACTTTATAATGTGACCTCAAGAAAAGGAGATTTTAACGTGCCTGTACAGACTGTAATTGATCCTACACTCTTTTCGTTTGATGAGGCAGAGTATTTGGGAGTACTTCTTCGCAAGATTTACGAGATTCGTACTCTAGATGGTGAAGAGGATGAGCTTTTGGGTGATCTAATCGAGGCCATTGATAGTCATTCGCCTATTAAGTTCTATGACGACGATGCTGATTAAGGGTCCTCGAAAGTTAGTAAAGCGCGCTGAGTTTTCGGCGCGCTTACTGCATGTGGAGTGCTTTACAGCTTATATGCGATGGACTGAACAAGCAAGTAATTGTCAGAAATATAATAATGGCTGCTTCATACTCGAAATTCAAAAAGGTCTCCCTAAGCAGGATCTAATAACTCATGTAGCTCATGAGATGACTCATCTTCGACAGTTTAAGCATGGCGAACTCGTGGATGTTTCGCAGCTTGGAAAGAGACTGTGGAAGGGAGAATTGTTTGATAATTCTGACGAGTATGACGAAAAATATTTCCTATCTCCGTGGGAGATGGAGGCTCGCGCAATGGAAGGTTATATAACCTATATGTGGGAGAATAAGAGGTGAATTACACAGATGAGTTAACAGAATCCATTGTAGCCGAGTATGAAGCTAACCCTTCTAAAGATACAGTAGCTGCAATCGCAGAGCGTACTGGTAAAAGCGTAAAGTCCATCATCGCAAAGCTTTCTAGTGAAGGCGTTTACAAGACGCCGGAACGATTGACCAAAACAGGGGAACCTGTCGAGAAGAAAGAAGAGATGGTCCTTCAGATTAGCGCATGGCTTGGCATCGACGTGCCAACTCTCGCTAAGAGTGGAAAACAGGACCTAAAGAAGCTTCGCGATGGTATTCAGGACTTAATGGAGGGACTCAATGGTTAAGTTAGGAGAGGCTGCGCTGTGGATTGCAAAGCAGGCTGACCTGAATCCCGATGACGTGTATGACGTATTACTGGGCAATATTACAAAGCCCGAGAGCCTCGTATCAGAGGTAGAGATGTATTTTGATGAATATAATGAGAAGTATAAGCGTGGAACAGCTAAACTGGATTAAGCAAGAACTCCATAACGAGGAGTTCTATCTTTCAGACGAAGGAGTTGCACGAATCCTAGCCGGAGACGATGCCTGGGCGGATAATGCTCTAGTCGACTTCATCAATCTTTTGCGCGATGAGTGGAACCAAGACTGAATTTAGATCTTGACTTCTAGCCTTTCTTTTTATATAATGACTGTATCAAGAGCGGAAAGGAGTCTTTCATGTACGACAAGATTGCACGAGTGATGAACCGAGATTATGGTTCTTCTGATCTTTCTGCAGAAGAAGTTGAGCAGTATCTTCGACACGGCACTAAGGCTTTTATCTCTGATGAGGAAGCCGTCCTGATCGACGAGCTGGTAGAGCGATACCTCTGAGCGAGAAAAAGTGTGGCGATAATTTGTTCTCGCTGCCCATCGACTCAGTTGGTCAGAACCCTATTGGGTTCTAGTGTTGCTGGATTTGACACGAAAAGGAGCATCCAGCCCATCTTCTTGGTTTAGGGTAGAACCAAGCGTAATAGCCTGCTCGTTAAAAGGTGCGCGTGACCGTTTAGCCGGATTAAAGTGTTCGCCACGCGAAAAATCGGGTTCGCTGCTGTGGCGGCAGCGTGTAGAGAGACGCCCTATAATTTTTTAATTACTAGAAAAGATGCGCTCCACCTTCATATCGGAATGGCCCTGGGCATCGTCAGGGATACTTACACACGGAGGACGGGGTGTGTGGGCGCGATAAAAATACTTGTAGGTATAGTTTTTGGTTGACATGCCCCATAAATTTTGTTATAATTATTTATGACAAGAAAATTATGGTCCCAAGAAGAAATCTCATACTTGACACAACACTATCCTATTGTAGGTTATAAACAATGTTCAGAAGTTCTAAACAGAACACAAAAGTCTATTGCTAGAAAAGCAGAAGTACTAGGGTTAGTGGGCCCAGGGACTCTATTATCTCATGAAGATTATGAGAATAAATTAGATGAAATACAGTCCGAATGTTTCCCTATGGAGCGTTATGTAAATAACAAAACACCTATATTACATGAATGTAGTCGCTCCCATAGATGGTTAGTTAGACCAAAACATGTTTTGGAAGGTAGAGGTTGTCCAACCTGCTCTAAAAACGGATTTGATCCAAATAAACCTGCAATTCTATACTATATTAAAATAACTCATGAAAACCTGACCTATTATAAAATAGGGGTTACTAATAACTCTGTAGATGAACGCTTCCATGCAGACAGAGATAAACTGATTGAGTCCATAAGACAAATAAAGTTTGATTTAGGTTATGATGCTCTTATACTAGAAAGAGAAATATTAAAGTCATATCCAAGAATAACTATTAAAGACTTCCTTAAATCAGGAGGAAACACTGAGTTATTTGAGACGGATGTGCTAAATTTGGCTTAGCGGCTAAACGTGGGCCTATTGGCTAAAGACAACGATAAGGTCTGGCGTAGTGAACAGCGAGGTGTGTCACCGAGTCAAGCCACGTTAGTGATCGGATAGGCGGCTGTGTACAGGCCGGTAAGGTAGCAGTAGGAAGGGACTGCCACCAATTAAGGAATAATATGAAGAAGTTGCTTTGTCTGCTAGGTATTCATGATTACAAGCGAGATTTTGTTTACCTTGGCGGAAGGGATTGGCAACATCAGCTTAAGTGCGCTAGATGTGGACGTGTGAAGAGTCCAAGCCAAGTCTCTTGGTACAGCACTAGAAAACGCTGGCGGGTCGCGGAAACTAAGAAAAGAGGTGAGTAATCATTTGACTCACTAGCGTTAGGGCTGGCATTCGTGTCAGCCCTTTTCTATTTAGGAGAATGTTATGACTGAGAATGAGTTGCATCTTCTAGATAGGGGATGCTTATACTGGAATGATAGAGATATTGTAGTCTCTGATGAAATGGTCGTGTTTATGTTGCGAGACTTTTCAGGTAAGCTGGTCGGCTATCAGAACTATCGTCCGTTTGCAGAGAGAAACCATAAGAATGTAAAGATGGCGCGATATTTTACATATCTACCTAGAAAAGTCACTGGATATTTTGGACTTAATTCTCTTCACTGGACTAAGCGAGTTTATCTGGTCGAAGGTGTGTTTAAGGCTACTAAGCTACACTCTCTTGGTCTATCTGCTATCTCGTTAATGGGCTCGGAAACTCGTCAACACAAAGGACAGTTAGGTTTGTTACAACGACCGATAACAGCAATCGGAGACGCTGACGCCGCGGGCGCTAAGTTCGCTCAGAGTCTAGGAGGTTTTCAATCTCCAGTGGATCTAGATGAAATGACTGGGTCTGAAGTTGTTAACCTACTAAAAAGGGAGGGAGTCTACTGACTCCCTCCCTTTACTTATAGAACCTATGGTTTCCAATTGTAACTGTGTACGTGTACCTTCGGACTGATCCGGGGTTAAAGTACAAGGCTCCTAGTGTTATATCTTCGCCTAAGTTTCTAGCTAACCTTTGAGCAACTCTCCAAGCTTCAGAAGCATAGTTAACTCTGACTCTATGAAATTGATTAGGTCTAGCTATTACTTGACAAGGGGTTCTGCCATTACGTCTACTTCTATTCAAAATAACGTGTCCGACAGCTCTTTGGCCAATTATAGATTCACCTCTGGCCTCAGCATATATTACTTCAGCTATACATTGAACTTGTTGGGGAGGTAAGTCAGTCATTATTAATTTTGGTTTCCTATCGAAAACTCTTGACAACAGTGAAACTTTCTGTTATAATACACTTTATGTCTAAGTTATGGTCCACAGAAGATTTAGAGTTTTTCATCACAAACTACCCGCTCAAGGGTGTGGAATACTGCGCTAAGGTATTAAACAGGAGTAATAAAGCTGTAGCAGTCAAAGCTAGTAAATTAGGGTTAAAAATGATCAACCCTAATTCTCAAAGTTGGTCTGAGAAAGAAATCGCTTTACTGATAGCTAATTACTCTAGTTTAGGCCCCAAAGAGTGTATAAAATTGTTACATGGTAGAACCTATAAAGCTATAACAGCTAAAGCGGGTTTTTTAAATTTAAAAGCTCCTAAGTTGGAATTAAGTCATAAAACATATGAAAGTATGTTATTTGAGTTACAAAGTGAAGCCTTCCCTATTGAAACTTATATAAACTCCAGGACTCCTATATTACATGAGTGCCCTAAAGGTCATACATGGAAGGTAAAACCTCATCAAATATTAACCTCTAATACAGGTTGCCCTGAATGTGCCGACTATACTTTAAACTTAGATAAACCTACAATTTTATACTATGTAAAATTATCAGACGGCATATCTACTTATTATAAAGTGGGTATAACAGGTAGAACTGTGTTGAAAAGATTCAGCCATGATCGTAGGTTTTTAGTCAAAGTTTTATTAGAGAAGTATTTTGACACAGGAAGAGAAGCTAAAAATGAAGAAAAGATAATACTAGAAAAGTATATCGAAAATAGATCCTATTGTGATTTTATATCAAGTGGCAATACTGAAGTATTTGAAAAAGATGTTCTTAACATGGATAAATAAAAATAAGAGCCAAGCTAGAAAGCTTGGCTCTTTTCTTTTATTCCTGCCTCTCTCGCTGAGCCTTAGCGTGTCTTACAATTGCGGCTCTCTTCAGTCTTCTCTTGCGATCAGATGGCTTTTCATAATGCTGGCGCTCTCTCAACTCTTGAAAGATTCCTTCATCTGCCATCTTCTTCTTCAGAAGTCTAATGGCTCGATCAACATTATTGTTTCTTACTTCAACGTACATTAATTGTCTTTCTTAAAGATACAGTCTTCAATATTTGGTTCTACATAGCTAGGCCCCTTTAGAACCTTACCGTCTGCCCTGTAGATAGGCTGCCCGTTCTCGTCGGGCTTCGTCATGTTGCTAGCATGAACCTCGTTGATTACTTCGTCCAGATTTACGCCCATTTCTAATGCAAATCCGTCAATGACGTAGGATAAATCTGCAAGAGCATCGCTCGCCCCTACAATGTCTCTCTTAGTAGAGAGCTGCATCATTTTGCTTGTATCAGACCACCCGATTAGATTCTTGTTGTTGTAGAATCGCATTTCAGTCTTGATACCAAATCCATCTTCGAGAAGCTCCTTTAGCTCCTCTACAATTAGACCTAATCGAAGTGCAATTCTATCATCAGACATATGCTCTATCTGTCTAGTGACTCGTCCTTTATGAATAGGACAGTCGTAGAGAGTATGAAAAGCGTATACCTGTTCAGCTCTAGAGCCTGTTAGACTCGCCTTTAAGGCGGGTCGGCTTTCTAGCAGTTCTGCCGCAATTTCTGATGCTCTGCTCATCAAGCAACCCTCTTTAAGGCTAGAGATTGAATGTGAGCGACTAAATCGCGACACTTTATCATAAACTCTAGATCGTTGTCTTTTACTTCTACTCCTTGCTTCTCCGTCCAATCAAGGATATTAGAAATAAGCTCCCTAATATCTACGGGAGTCGCACTCTTATCTTCTTTAGTCGTGGCCTTAAACAAAGGCACTACGTTACTCATTAATAAAATCTCCAACCGCGTCTTTTTAAATAAGCTACCTGAGAGTAGACGCTAGAAGGTGTTCGATCAGGTAGTAATACTAATAGCTCAGACATTTCTAAATGAGCATAATGCCGTTTTAGTATATGCCTTTCTTCCGTTGTCCAAACCTTTCTCGGCATCTTGATAATATACACGAACCATAGCATCTAGTCAAGAGAAATTTTTAACACTGTTTGAGCCGACACTGCTAGGGAGTTCTTAAATAGTTCTTGACTTTGACGCTCAAAAAGCGTAATATGCATCATGAACGAAGAAAGAATGACCTGTCAACAGTTTAGAGACTATATGATTAATAGCGTACGGTCTTTTGACAAATGGGCTTGGAAAGATGTGGCCGCTCACCCGAGTGACTACGAAGATTACACTCTAGAGGATTGGATTCGACTTTATGAGGACTTCCGAGAAAATGCGTAGCGATGCAGAGAAGTTTGTTACTAGGTTTCTCGACTATGTATATAAGTACGACATTCTGGATGACTTTGATGTAAAGAATCAGAAGCGGGTTCGGTCCCCCGGTGTGCAGGCACTTATCGAGCAGGCTGAAAAGGTATTTCCGCCTCGCAAAAAGGGCGTAGTTGCTGCTGACGAGATGGCAGAGCTGACAGAAGAGCAACGAAGCGAAGCTATTGAGGCGTCCGAAGACGTCGTAGATATGCGAGCTGAATTTGCAAAGCGAACTGCTCGTAACGGTGGACTTCGAGCAATTCTTCGTCAGATTATGGCAGGAGACCCTGAAGGATATACGCGAGCAGCAGAATTCTTGGGTCTGGAAGATAAAGAGTGATGAGAGTATTCAGATTAGTTCGAGATCGCTTTGGGCACAAAGCGGGTAGTGAAGTTTATGAGTACATGTATAATGATTATGGCATGGCCTCAATGGACAGCTTTTTTACTCAACTAAAGCACATTAGTATAACTACTGATCCCTCAGGTAACAACCCCTTCTTTACTATTCCCATGCATGATCTAGAGGAAATTGGAAATGTCTAATAAGTGCAAGAAACTGGGTAATCATTCTACTAAGGCGGAACGTGCTGAGGCACATCGAATTGAGCTAGAAATGCGAGAAATGCAGCGGGCTCATAATGCGATTCATTCTCGTGACCGCAGTTTTATCTTTGCTAACCTGAGCAAGAATCATCCGGATTATGGTGATACACCTAGCGAGCATGAGGCACGAAAAAACGGTTCTTGACTCTTAGGTTGAATTTTGGTATAAGAATTCATGAAAGTATGTGCGACTTGTAAAGTACCTAGACCGTTAGAAGAGTTTTACTCCAATGGATACACCCCTAAAGGTACTAAAAAGTATAAAGCACATTGTAGATATTGCTACCATGCAGTAAAGAAAGCTGCTAAGACTAGTACTATAAAAGACATTTTGCAGGAGTCTGGTAGGTTATTAGCGTGTGAAATTTGCGGATATAAAAATAACTTAGCTGCTCTGACTTTTCACCATAAAAACTCTGAAGAAAAAGACTTTGAAATATCGCAAGGTGTAACTAGGTCCAGAGAGTCCTTGAGGGTCGAAATAGCCAAGTGTGATTTACTATGTCATAATTGTCATATGGAAGTACACTACCCTCATTTAAGAATAGTTGAGGACGACCTATAATAGTAAGCTAACACGAGGGTTCGACTCCCTCCTACTCCACCAAAACTATGAGGGGTAGAACTGGGTTCGATTAGTTATGAAAGTTAGGTAAGAGACTATAGTGTGATCCGCTTAGAGATCAAAAACGTAAGTGTCAACGATAACGACATGGAAGTAGCCCAAGCGGCTTGACTTCCCGAGGTTCGCCGAGTGACCTCGTCATCCAAGACTCGGCAAGGATTTATGAATGAGATATGGAAGGTGCCCTTTATGGGGTTATTTTACGCTGGCTTTTGTAGTCTTAGGGACTATATACCTATGTTTTCTAAGATAAAGCCTAGAAAAACGACTTATTACGGATTTGAATCCGAAGAAGAATATAAGGAGCACATATGGCGTACCTTGTAGAAGGTTGGACCGATTAATGTTAGCTGCTTTCAAGCTTTTAAGCTGGAAGTTAAAGCTAGGCTGGATTGCCGCAATTTTACTCGTTATCGGAGTAGCTGGCGGCTCTATGTATTATGTGGCGTATAACAAAGGACTTAATAAGTCAGAACTTATTGTTGCACAATATGAGAAGCGACTAAGCGAGCTTAGAGAGCAGGTTATTGCAGCTCAAGCTCAAGTAGACGTCAAGATTAGGCGGGATTACACCGACAGAGTGCAATTTGTCGATAGAGTTGTTGAAAAAACAACCGAAGTTGTAGTAGAGAGAGTCCCAGAACAATTTACCCTATCTAAGGGATGGATTTATGCCTATAATCAGTCTATTCGCGGACTTGAGTTGGATCCTAGTCTTGCGTCGGATAATACACCTTCGTCAGTCTCAGAAATGAGAGCTTTGGCGGGTACTATTGCTCCAAATAACGGAGTTTGTCTGGCAAATACGGCTCAGCTAAATAGTCTTCAGCAATGGATTAGAGAAACGGAGGCTGTTCGTGAAGAAGTTAATAGCAACTAGTATTTTGGCGGCTCTTGCCGCTTGCTCTGCGCCGACCATCGCAGATCCACGACTAGAATATCCCGTGCCACCAGCCGAATTGATGGCACCCCCAAGACAAATGCAGGAGATACCCAACAAAAATTAACCCTTGACAAACTATGCCAAATTTATTATAATTTGGCATGGATAAGTTAATTTTTGTAGAGCAAGTCTGCTCTTACTTACATAAACGCAAGTTTGATTTAGTAAAGAAAAAGCACGGTAAAGTACCTAACATTACTTTAGCTGAATTCTTAGAAGCTGTATATGAGTTTGAAACTATACCTAATATAGCTGCTAGTTTCGGTGTATCTATTCAGACTATAAATAGAATTCTGAGAATTAACTTCCCTGACGTTAAGCTTCTAGGCTATAGAACTTGGAAGTACTATTTTCTAGATCTGCTAAACTATAGAAGTTGTAATCAGTGTAGTCTTATTAAGAATAAAGAGTCATTTTATAATCTTACTACTAGAGGATTAGTCGGCAAGGATTCTATATGTAAAGAATGCAGTAATGCAAATAGAAAGCAACATGTAACAAACAGACCAGATTTGCATAAAGCTAGCACTGCGAGAACTCGTGCTAGAAAGAAGCAAGCTATTCCTAAATGGGCTGATATGGATAAGATTAGGCAAATTTACATAAATTGTCCTAAAGATTACCAGGTTGACCACATTATACCTCTACAAGGTAAAGAAGTTTGTGGCCTTCATGTAGAAAATAACTTGCAGTATCTTACAAAGTCAGATAATTGTAGAAAGTCAAACAAATTAGTGGAGAAGTATCTTTGATTAATAAAGTATTAGCAGAGCGAGGAGCGAGATATGGCAAGTTTGCAGACCATGCTCGTATTGCTCAAGGACTACAAGAAGTCTTACATAAGATGCCTAATTGGCCTACTATGGATTTCGATATGAGGCAAGCACTAGTAGTTATTACTGATAAAATTGCTCGTATGGGTAATGGAGATCCCTTTTATGCAGATAATTGGGTAGATATAATCGGTTATGCTACTTTAGTATTAGATCGAATCAATATGCTAGATAACGAGCCTGCAGAACTTTATGCACCCGAAGACGCTCGTAAATATGGTCTTCCGGAGGGGTCCGTACTTCTAGAGTCTCCTGGATTTGTAGATATTCAGCCTGGCCAGGGAGCGCCTAGCTTCCTTTCTGTAATTAATGCAAACAATTAACTTTAGAACTGCGGCCGTGGTAATCTCGCGAGGGATTATCACGGCCACTTTTGCTGATGGGGCTATAAATGAATTCAACACTCATTGGCTAGATCGTCCGGAGTATAGAGAAATTGCTCAGGATAAAGGCTACGGCGAGGATTTTAAACTTTATGCTTTAGAGCATGAGCTAACGCATCACTTCGTAGCAGATAATCTAGGCTGGCGTTGGTCCTGGGCCGTTCATGACAATATCCATTATCCTGTAGATGCTATGCCTGAGCACATTGCTTGGGAGGAGCATATCGTGAATCACTTGCAAAAGCTTATGCGAACAGGTGAAAATGATCCTTACAACGTAGTTCAGCTATTAGGACTTGACCGAAAGGTCCAGCAACTAAGAGAAGTATGTGATAAAATAGATCTTGACAATTTATACTCAATGTGATAGATTAGTTTATGCCTAGCAATTTATCCTTAGACTATCTAACCTCTAAAGTCTTAGAACTTAAGACTTTAGAGGCGATAAGTAGAGATCTAAAAATACCCAGAACTAAATTAACGAAGCTTATGCAAACTTTCTACCCAGATAAACCAAGTAAAGTATCTTGGATAAATTATATTTGTGGTCTAAGTAACCAGAAGAAGTGCAATATATGTAATCAAATTCTAGATGTGTCAGTGTTTAGATCTAATAAATTTCAAGGAGTTCAATTTGCTTGTAGAGCATGTGAGCTTGCTTATAATAAACCTTTTAAAGCTAAGTATCGAAGTAGAATAAATAATCAAAAAGTTAGTAGTGATAGTTTAGCTATAGTCACTGCTATTTATGCTGACTGTTTAGAAGGCTACCATGTAGACCATATAGTCCCATTATCTAGAGGTGGCTTACATAGCGAATATAATTTATGCTACTTAGAAGCTGCAGATAACTTGAGCAAAAGCAATAAAATGCCAGACGAGTGTGAAGACATAATGTCTAGAGCTATTTACCCTAATTTATCTGCTTATGGGGCGGAAGAAGTAGAAGAAAGGTTACTTAATGAATCTATTCTATTTAGCTAATGATCTAGATGAATGCGCTCTATATCATATAGACAAGCACGTGGGCAAGATACAGCTAGAAGCAGTTCAGTTACTTTCTACAGCACTTTGGGTAGACAAATACTTAGGGTTTATACCTAGGGCGCTAACTCCAGAAGAATGGGCTGTTATTAAGGAAGCTAAACTTAAAGAACCCTCTATTGAAGAACGTTCTTTTACCCGCTATTTACCCTGCCACCACAATCATGGATCAGCCATATGGGTTCGTTCTTCTTTAGAAAATTTTTGGTGGACGTACAACTATGTAAATGCTTTAGAATCCGAACGATTAGCTCGTGGCTATAAAAATAGTCATGCAAGTTGTATAGAGTGCAATAAGCTTCCTGACCCTAAACACATGTCTGACAAAGGCTTTACACCTTTTTATGAGGCAATGCCAGATGAGCTTAAAACTGGCAATGTAATCGAAGATTATCGACTATTCTATATGCTTGATAAAGCCGCTTTTGCTAGTTGGAAAAATCGAGAAAAACCTCACTGGTGGAGGGAAGACATTGCCATGTATGATCGCCGGTATACAGCCTTAAATCCAGAAGAGAGGAGAGCCACAGGCTACTTAGAATAATGCCAGGAAGTGAATATTACGATCATGAGGATACTCCTTATGAGAAAACTCAGAAGGCTAAAGAGCGACGTAAAAAGCTCGAAGAATGGATTGCTACGTTAAATGCTCTAAGAGCTATTAAGTTTAATGGTAATAGAAAGTTTGAGCAAAAGTTAGAAGAACTAAAAGACTTTTGTCAAGCTAGAATGTGGGAGTATAATGGCTAAAGTAAGAGACTACTTCCGTGAGAAGTATGACAAGAATGGACCCGCTTACTTGCAGGGAGTCCTTCGTACAATTGATAAGCTTCCTCCGGAAGACGAAGAAGTCGTCCCCGACCATGACGAAGCAGTTTGGGAAAAAGAGACTGAGGTGGTTGAGAAATGATTCGGGTATCGTACGATGACGGATACTGCACTAGAACAGCAAATCTTGAAAACGCAGACCATTACGAGATAGATTCTCAAGGTATTGTAAATATATTTAAAGGCTCTAGTTGTGTAGCAAGTTTTAATTCCGGAGTATGGAGAGAAGTGCATGAAGTGCCAGCTGATAGCAGCAAGTAAGCCAAGCGAGCATGTAGACGCGAACACAGCAGAAGAACTGGTAGCATATTGTGCTCGTGTGTCCAATCCTGCTAATCAGGCGTCGCACGACACCGCTTCTAAGCTGATACGATACCTCATCAAGAATGACCACTGGTCTCCGCTAGAGATGGTTCACGTGGTAATCGAGATTGAGACGACTAGAGACATTGCACGGCAGATTCTGCGTCATCGCAGCTTTTCGTTTCAAGAGTTCTCGCAGCGCTACGCAGAAGTAGTTGATTTTGCAGAACCTCGCGAAGCTCGTTTGCAAGACTCTAAGAATCGTCAGAACTCTATTGAGACTGAGGATCGCGCTCTTAACTCTGACTGGCACTACGATCAGAATCAGGTAATTGATGTAGCGGAGGGGGCGTATAAGAGAGCTCTCAACGCAGGTATTGCAAAAGAAGTGGCGCGCTCTGTTCTTCCAGAGGGACTAACTAGTAGCCGACTCTACATGGCAGGAACTCTACGTTCCTGGATTCACTATTGTCAGCTTCGTATGGCCAATGGAACGCAGAAGGAGCACAAGGAAATTGCTCAGGCTTGCTGGAACATCATCGCAGCCGAGTTTCCTTCAATCGCAGACGTCTTTGCGCCGGACGACCTCGAAGAGGCCGTAAACAAGTTCCGTGACGCCCTGCTAGCACGTCTTCGCGTGCGTGAGCGCGAAGGAAAGTATGGCTGGCAGGAGGATGATTGGCGCGAAGCTTGCTTCGATAAGATGACAGAATCCGCGGCTGAAGAAGATCCTCTAGACGCAGCTGGATATGCTGTATTTGCTCACTATCACGGATGGAATAATGACTAACGAGTGGTTTGACGTAGTTTATCTCGGTTTTCTAAAAGCTTTTCTTGTATGGAAGACCGAACATATGGAAGATGAGTCATTTCGAGAGCTGACTCCTACAGAGCAAAGACTGATCGAAGACTTTAACTTTAAGCAAGAAGAAGAGCGCAAAGCTTTTCTGAGGACATTTGCATGAGAATTAGATATATTCGAGAAGATAGTGAAGGGGAACTCACTTGTGCAGCTTTTGAAGTAGAACTTCTAGAAACTGGTTTTGCGCTAACGCTCTACGATAGCGATGCTATTCCGGCCGCAGGTATGACTGGAATTACAGAATATGAGGTTGTAGAGAAGTGAAGACTAGAATTGAAGTGAATGAGTTGGGTGAGTTTATTGTTCAGATTCCTGAGGATATTATGGACGAGTATTCTCTAGAGGAAGGCGATCAGATTTTGTGGGAGATTGATGACGGCTTTGTGGCAATCACCTTTCCTTAATTTAGTTCTTGACTTCTAGGTCAAATTTCCCTATATTGATCTTCACGAAACGATAGGAGGCCACCTTGGCAGTTAAGAAGGGTGTTAAGAAGAAGGAGCATGAGAATCTCACTCCTGAGAACATCGAGAGAGTCATCGGTCTACTAGCTGCCACGCCTCCTATCTCTAAGAAAGAAGCGTGCGAGATCCTAAATATCTCGTACAACACGACTCGCCTAGGCAAGATTATCGACGAGCATGAGCAAAACAAAGCAGAGGACGCTCGTCGTCGTGCTGCAAATCGAGGAAAGTCTTTCGACGACTTTGAGAAACAAGCAATTATCGAAGCTGTTCTAGATGGAGAGAGCGTTACTGAAATTGGTAAGCGTCTTTATCGTTCTAATGCCTCTGTAAATCGTACAATTGAAGTTATTGGTATCCCTGAAAAGAGCGAGTCTTATTTCAAGCCTGCTCTTATTCCTGAACAGTGTGTAAGTGACACTTTTGAGGTTGGACAGATCGTTTGGACCGCAAAGCGTAATGCTATTGCAGTGATTTGTCCATCGTTGTTCCCTTCTAGCGGAGAGGAAAACGTCTATCAGGTTTACGAGTTTGAACGTATTGAGAAGCTCTCTGATAAGGAGGGTAGAGAACAAAAGTTCTTTCGTAACTGTAACGTGGGCGACTATGCTGGTCGCTACGCTAATTATCGCGCTTCAGAGATTGCGTCTCTGGAACACCTTAAACAATACGGTATCGACCTCCACAAGACGTACGCGCCGCATTTTCCTCTAGCTGTTCGCAAAGCTATTGGCATGGAGACTTAATTGCTACAACACAAGCACTTGATTGTAAGAGCGGAAGTAAACAATCCCCCTTTTGACGAAACCCAGATCGGTGAATGGCTGAAGAAGCTTGTAGCCGATCTGGGAATGAAGATCATGATGGGACCGATTGCAGGATATTCTCCTGTAGTTGGAAATCGTGGATTAACGGCAGCAGTAGTTATTGAGACTAGTCACATAGTGCTTCATGCGTGGGATGAGGAAGACCCCGCCATGCTACAGCTAGATGTTTATACTTGTGGCGAACTGAATCCAGATGTTATCTGGAAGGCGATGGAGGAGTTCGAGCCAACTCACATCGACTATAAGTTACTAGACAGAGAAACGAAGTTCATAACCGTAATTGAAAAAAGTTCTTGACTTCTAGGGTCATTTTGAATATAATGACTACATCAAGAGCCCGGTTGATGTAATGGTTAGCCTGTCGCTTTTACATAGCGAATGAAGCAGTTCAATTCTGCTACTGGGTACCAATGACTAGAAAAGAAGCTATAGATAAATTTTTGCTATCTGCTGTTCCAAATATAGCAGATATTATTAAGTTTAAAAGGAGCAAAGGCTCTAAATTAAGCTTAGAAGAACTCAAAACTACATTAGCTAAGCCGGCTTACAATTTAGGCCGAGATATGGAAGCATCTGCTTCTGCAGTGCTTAGATTTACAAGGGAATTATTTCCCGATAAAGGAAATGAAAAGCTTTGTACTTATTTGTTCAATAAATTTGAGCATAAGTATTGCTCTAAATGTGCTCAAGTTCTGCCCTTAGAAGTCTTTTCTAAAGATTATTGTAGGTCGTGCTATTCTTTATATTATAAAGAATATATGCCTAAGTATTATTCTAAAAATAAAGGCAGATATGCTCTCTATAGGGCTGAATACGATAAAGCGCTTAAACAAGCTACTCCATCATATGCTAATCTGAAGAAGATTAGAGAAATATATGATGATTGTCCTCCAGGGTATCAAGTAGATCATATAATACCCATAAGAGGAAATACTGTATGCGGTCTTCATGTAGAGACTAATTTACAATATTTAACCCCTTATGAAAATAATTCTAAAAACAATAAATATTAATTTATTCCCCGTTGCGCTACCTGGTAAGGCGGTGTGGCTTTGACCCACATGTGTGTCAGTTCGAGTCTGACGCGGGGATCCATATAATGGAAGGTTATCCCGAGCGGCCTCGGGCTCCGCCTTGAAAGCGGGTGGATCGGGTTAGTAGCCCGGTTGGAGATCGACACTGCCAGCCTTCCTCCATTTAAGGAAATCATGTCGTTTTATTTACCGTCACTTCTTCTGAATAAAGGGAACCCACACAAGGGTAGAAGTGCGCGCATGGCAGCTGGACTGGTGTCCAGGGGGCTCTCATAAGGCTCCTTTGATGAGATCGTAACTCATAGCTGCTACCATATGCGCCACGGTTGTCACAGGACTTCCGTGGCTTTTCTTTTGGACCGTTCTTAATAATAGGCTAATAGCTGGACTCTTAATCCATGCGATCCGGGTTCGAGACCCGGGCGGTCCTCCATTTTGGAAATAGTTATGCAGATCACTGAACTAGACGAAGTAACATGTTTCTACATGACTATCGAGAACACCGACTACTATCCTTGGACGCATTTTAGACGTAATGGACCTAGAGACTGGGAAGTTTTGATGGGAATGTCTTGGGAAGAAGTAAGCTTTGAAGAGGCTTTTGAAGTGGCATTTAAAAATTATATTGACTTTGAAGCTTAATATTTATATACTGAGTTCATCAAGACGGAGAGCAGTATATGACTTACGATGACCTCATGTATAGCATTGACGTGGCAGAACGTCATGTCCATGGACTTACAGAAGAACTTCGTGAGTATGACGAAGACTCTACAGCTTGGCAGCTAGTTTATGAGGAACTAGCCGACGTAGAAGCAGAATTAGATTTTTATTTCGAACTCCGTAACAACGGAGATTACACGGACTCCTAGCTCAATAGGTTAGAGCGCCATCCTTTTAAGTTGAGAGATCAGGGTTCAAATCCCTGGGAGTCTACCATTACTGAAAATAGTTCTTGACTTTAGAAGTTAAAGTGACTATACTGAGTTCATCAAGAGCGCGACGAGGTTTGCCACTTTTCGCTTAATACTGCGGCTTTAGAATTGCAGAGGCTCCTCGATGATACGTCGTGCAGCGCGTAAGCCTGCATCGTCTAGTTCTAGACGTTCAATTGAATGGGGTTCGCATCCGTTGCTTGTGCGCGAACTACTTCAGAAGGGATGGGATCTGAAGCACGAGATTGAGTACTCCTGTATGCGACTCCTACATGTGCGCTATCAGGGAAGCCTAGTGTAGGAGCTAGGCGAGAGTTTAATAGAGCCGGTTCCTCTGGCAGCATTTTAATCTGTACTAGTACTCGCTAGTTTGGAGAGGTGCCAAGAACTGCCCCAGCCATTAGGTTGAGAACCTGATGTGTCGCCTTCTAGGGGGAGCTACTCGCTGGTGTAGCAGGGAACGCCCGCACGAGAGTCTTTCTTTCGTGTTCTGCGCGAACCAGCAACAGTTTTATTACAGGGGGTAGCGCAGCCAGGTAGCGCATTAGCCTTGGGAGCTAAGGGCCGTGGGTTCAAATCCCACCCTCCTGACCATTTTCATGCGGACATGGCGTAGGGGTAACGTACCTGGTTGCCAACCAGGAGTCAGGAGTTCGATCCTCCTTGTCCGTACCATTTTAATGCGGGTAGCAGCGCAAGGGGCGCGCAATAGGTTTCCACCCTATGGTCTTTGTTACGCGGAGTTCGACTCTCCCTATCCGCTCCATGCAGAGTTACCTGTTAACGAAGGTACAGTCCGGTTCCGGAGTCCGGCCTCTGCTCCAGGTTCCTGCTCCTGTAGCACGGCGGTCAGTGCCAGCCCCTCATAAGGGCCGGGTCGTAGGTTCGAATCCTACCAGGAGTACCATGTTCAGAGAATATATTTTAGCTATCAACCCCAGAGCAGAAATCTTTTTTAGAGATAAAAAAATAACTTTCAAAGATTACTACTCTGCGATTGGTACTGCTAATGTAGCAAAAGAATTAGGTATATCTTCTACTACATTATCAAAATATAATAAGGAATTATTTCCCTCTAAGCCTAATAGAGGCAGATTACTCAATTGGATTCTTGCTCAGAATGACAAAAAGTATTGTCCCTCGTGTGAGAATATTTTGAATAAAACTGAGTTTAGGCGAAATACGTATAATTCTGATGACCTGAATGGACATTGCAAAACCTGCCACAGTGCAAGTACTGCTAAAACACAGCCTGCTAGACAAGCATTATATAACGCGGCTAAAGCTGATAGAACTCCTTCTTGGGCTAACCTGCAGGCGATTAAAGAGTTTTATGAAAAATGCCCTCTAGGGTACCAAGTAGATCATATTCTACCCCTTAGAGGAAAATATGTTAGCGGCTTACACGTGTTACAGAATTTACAATACTTAACAGCTACTGAAAATCAGATTAAAAGTAACAAGTTTTAACAACCTAAGGAGATTACATGAAATTTATTGCTCTTGCCGCAGCTGCGGCTCTTATTGCTGCTCCGGCTGCTGCACAGACCAATACTGGTTTTGTCGGTCCTCGTGCTGAGACTTTCATCGGATACAACGATGTAGACGGTACAGTAGATCGTAACGATGTAGTTTACGGCTTTGCTGCTGGTTTTGATCTTCCAGTTGATGATCGTGCTACTATCGGACTAGAAGTTAATACTCGTAACACTTTCGAGCGTCAGCGTCAGGTTGGCGGAACAATTCGAGTTGGCTATGCACTAACCACAGATACGTTGGGGTATGCTCTTGGCGGATACAACAACTACCGTGCTTTTGAGCGTAATGCTGATCTTGACGGTTATGTTGTGGGTGGTGGTTTTGAGCATCGTCTTAGTGATCGAACCTTTGTTAAGGCAGAGTATCGTTATAGCGACTTTAATCGTGGCGTAACGGATAATGCCGGCACTGTCGGTTTCGGTATTCGTTTCTAAGTGATTCCGGGCTTCGGCCCGGAGTTAACATAAGCAGTGAGCGGCTAGTCACCGTGTAGTAAAGGTCGGATATGTGACTAATATCCCATCATATTGGATGCGTACCTTTATGGTAATAAATATCACTGCTTTTGTTAATTTATTTCTTGACTTATTAGTTTAAAGTCGCTATGATGGCTTTATCAAGACAGCGGAAAGTCTTTAAAATTCCGACAGCTTTGATGGGAGTGTGGCGTAACGGTAGCCGCGTAAGTCTTAGAAACTTATGTCTTAGAGACGTGAGGGTTCGAGTCCCTCCACTCCCACCAAAGCTGGTGTAATTTGTTGTCTTGTGTGCTAACTGCTCTAATGGGCCAGTGGCGAAGTTGGCTGAAACGCATGAGACTTAAAATCTTGTATGGATTAACGATCACACCGTGGGTTCGAATCCCACCTGGCCTACCATTTCTTATTTTAGTTCTTGACTTAGACGTATAAAGTAGCTATACTGAGCTATGATTAAAGAAGACATTATTAGTAAAGTAATGACTGACTTGGAAACAGAGAATCTAATACCAAGTTCTGCATTATTTTCTATCACAGAACAGCACTTAGAGCATTATATGCGGTTATATGCTTTCTATCGAGCTAAAATCAGTAAGTCTATTATAGATACTAACAGTAATAAATTCAAAGCGCAGTATAATTATGCTAGGAAGCTTGCAGGACTTTCACTGCTCAAGCTAAAACTCTCTAGAGGAGCTAAAGCGACTCAATGTAAAGAGGGTATAATTTATATAATTAAAAATCCTGCTTGGCCAAGTGATGTTAAAGTAGGAACTACAACTAATCTTAAGGCTAGATTATCTGGTTACCAAACGTATTCTCCTTATAGAGATTATAGTGTAGACTACTATGATTTCGTTCTTGATAAGAGAAAATTGGAGCGAAGTTTATTAGATAATCTAAGTTTGTCCTTAACAGATGAAGGGGAGTGGGTATCTAATACTAAATCAAAGGATATTATTAATTTAGTAAGAAATACTATACCTACCTTACCTACTTGGAATTTCTCCTACTAGGGTTGTATTCCCGAGTGGACGGGAGCCGGATTGTAACCCCGGTGCTTTGGCACGCTAGGTTCGAACCCTAGACAACCCACCATATTAAGGTTATGTACTGCATACCACTTCTGGCTATATAGAACTCCCGAAAGGGCATAACCTGTATAAATCTGACGGCGATACATGGCCCGTATAGCGAACTGACTAGGGATGAAAGGTCAGACGTGATAAGTCCTTGAGTAGGTGCTCTAACCCGCGGAGAAAGCCGAGCGGGGGTAAATGGCGGTTGAGTAAACAGCCTGCTCAAAATTTTCACAATTTAGGTGTGGCCGAAGGCAAGTATGGAGAGCTGCTCGTTTGTGATACGAGTGTTCGCGGGTTCGATTCCCGCCGGTCACCCCTAAGTTGTGATTAAGGTTACTTACAGCAAACCAACTTGTGTCTTTGGTAGACAATTCGACTTTTAATCGAATCTATGCTGGTTCAAATCCAGCCATGATTGTAACCTGACCCCCCAACAAACCGGCTAAGCGAACCGGGTGCGAAGCATAGTGCGAAAGCTCAATCCCGAGGGTTGAGACACTATAGCAGGAAAACAAAAGCTAGGCTGTCCGAGAAATCGGCGTTGAGAGGGAGCAGCCACTTCAGTTTTGGATACTAACAGCAAACCGTATTTATTGGTTCGATTCCAATATTTGGCATAAGCCGAATTCGCCTAATGGTAAGGCATCAGACTTTTACTCTGACGAAACGGTATCCAGTTTTATTAAAGATTGCACACAGCAAACCAAACCGCTAAATAGGTGATCTAGCGATCAAATGCAATCTGTATTGGTATTCCAACAGCAAACCAATATTTTAATTTCTTTCCATGATTAAGAAACTAGAAAAAAGGAATACAGTTATGAATCTATTTACTTCTACACTTTCCGGCCGTACTGATGCAGCTGGACGACTTGTAGCACGTACTGAAAACGGTATGCGTGCTCGTACAACCACCTCGTCTGCCGCACTCGACCTCTTCGGGTCAATCGGCGCTATGCGAGGCAAGGACGTAATTCCAGCCTTCACAAAGGCTTTCGCTGAAAATCAGGATCTCGCACTTCGCATTGCTCAGTGGGCTCGCGACGTTCGCGGAGGTTCTGGCGAACGTCAGATCTATCGTGACATTCTGCTCTTTCTTGAGCGCAATAACCCGCAGCTTTTGATTGAGTCTCGTCTTCTAGATAATCTTCCTGAGTTGGGTCGCTTCGACGATCTACTTATCTTCTCTAATGAGCGTGTAAAGAACAAGGCTCTTCAGGTCTTCGTTCGTGCTCTTCGAGGTGGCAACGGTCTAGCAGCAAAGTGGGCCCCTCGTAAGGGTGCAAAGGCTAACGACCTTCGCAACGCTTTGCGAATGACTCCGCGACAGTACCGCAAGTTCATCGTTGGTATGACCAACGTAGTTGAGCAGGACATGTGTGCTCGCAACTGGAACGAGATTAACTTCTCACACGTTCCTTCGCTTGCGATGACCAAGTACATGACTGCGTTTCATCGCAACGCTCCTGAAGCTTTTACGGCTTACAAGGAAGCATTGAAGCGCAATGACGGTACTGCAAAGGTTAACGCCGGTGCAGTTTACCCTCACGACGTAATTCGTAAGTTGGGTCGCGCTTCCTCGTGGAGCCACGTCTTCAACGTAAACTACGAGAACGTTGCTGTCGCCGAGGCGATGTGGAACGCTCTCCCCGACTACATGAACGGTAAGAACGTTCTGGCAATGTCGGACGTTTCTGGTTCTATGGATGCTTCAGTTGGTGGCGGTTCTTCCGTCTCCTGTATGGACGTCTCCGTTGCGCTAGGACTCTATGTCTCTACGAAGTCTAAGGGTGCGTTTCGCAACCATCTGCTGACTTTCTCCGGTGGTTCTGATCTGTACAAGCTTCAAGGCAACTCGCTTGCTGAGAAGATTCAGTACATGCATCAGAAGGGTTCTGACTGGGGTACGAACACTAACCTGCATCGTGCTTTCGAGCAGATTCTTGGCCACGCTCTGCGTTATCGAGTTCCTGCTAGCGATATGCCCGAGATGCTACTCATCCTCTCGGATATGCAGTTTGACCAGTGCGCTCGCTTCGACGACTCTGCTATGCAGATGATTCGTCGCAAGTATGAGGATGCGGGTTACGAGATGCCGCAGCTTGTATTCTGGAATCTTCGTGATGCAGGAAACAAGCCAGTTCACTTCCGTGACAATGGCGTTGCTCTTGTCTCCGGTTTCTCCCCAGCAATTATGGAATCCATTCTTGCTGTTGAGCTGGAGAAGTTTACTCCTGAGGCAGTAATGTTAAAGGCAGTAGGCAAGGAGCGCTACAACTGGTGAGTGAGGAGTATCTTAACGGATATATTGCCGGTCAGTGGGAAGCTGCTGACCGGCTGCTCAACCTAATTAATAGCTTTCATGGCCCACTAAGGCGTAAAGACATGTACAGGTTGATTATGGATTTTCGTCCAAGGTTACCTGAATTTAGTTCTTGACTTTGAGCCTTGGTTTTCATATAATGACTTTATCAAGAGCGGGCCTCTCGTTGCGAGGGGCCGTGGACAGCGTGTGATTAGATTGTGGAAACGCAGACAGCCCGTTCTTGATATTCACGGCTAAGTTCGCAGTAAGCCAACTTGGCGGAGGCACGTGGCTGTTAGCCATGGTAGTCAGGTTCGAGCCCTGAACTGCGAACTTAGCCGTGAATATTCACAATTAACGTCTGCCGTGGAGAAACTGGTAGATTCAGCTGACTGTTACTCAGCCGCCGTAAGGCGTGTAGGTTCGAGTCCTACCGGCAGAGCCACGGTAGACGTTAATCGTGTTATGAATAATTTTTCGGAAATACCTGGATTTAGTAAGTACCTAATAAATAGAGATGGAGAGATATATTCTCGATATGTTAATCGAATAATTAAATCGCATATTAATTCTAGTGGTTATTATGTAATTAAATTAGTAAAAGATGGCATATCCTACAATTTTCTTCTACATCGTATATTAGCTTTTGTATTTTTAGAACTACCTTCTTTAGATTCTGATCTTGAGGTAGATCATAAAGATACAAATAAGTTAAACTTTTCTTTAGAAAACTTACAAGTTTTAGACCCTGAAAATCATATTCTAAAGACTTATGCAGATAATGGTTATAAGCCAAGACCAAAGTGTGCAGGATGTGGGAAGGTTCTAAACAAAGGTACTAAATTATGCATTATCTGCTTAGATAAGCAGAAGGACCATATATCTATAGAAGATATAGAATATTGGGTAACAAATTTCTCTTGGGTACGAGCTGCTAAAGAGTTAGGATTATCTGATAACGGTCTTCGTAAAAGATACTCTAAACTTACAGGTTTAAGTCCTAAAACATTAATCTCTGCCCGAGGGACTGCAAGGTGTGGTCACTTCGCTCTGAACGAAGAATAGCAGCTAGGTTCGATTCCTAGGCGGGCATCCATCTACAGCTTAGGCTGCTCGGGCGAAAGTCCTTTAACTAGGAATTATGAATGAAAGTTCTTATAGGTCCCTACGAAGAAAATAGAGAAGTAAAGATCGAGTATCACAATTATGATACGTGGAATTTAGACCATACTTTGGCACTTATTATTCTCCCCGGGCTTAAGCAGTTAAAAGAGACAAATCACGGATACTGCGTATCCGATAAGGCAGACGGTAACTCCGAGGATGACTCGGAGCGTTGGCTAGAAATTCAAGATAAGATGATTTGGTCTTTTGAACAGATTCTAGACGAATCTAATGACGATCAGTTTCATACAAATGGCTTTGATAGAGCTGGTTATGATGCTCATCAAGTTAAGATTAATGAAGGTATAATGCTGTTCGGAAAGTATTTTCGAGCACTTTGGGACTAAAGTATATGGAGCAGGACGCTAAGCGGTACGGCGGCCAGACTTTCAATCTGGTGTAAGCGGGTTCGAACCCCGTCTGCTCTACCAATTTGAGGCAGGAAAACGTATCCTAGTTCTCAATCCCTGAACGACTTGCCTTCCTCGATCATGATAGAGGAAAAGGTGTGCAAATGGACCTAACAGGGTTCAAGGGTGTTATGACAGCGCAGCCCTTGACGTTTCCCGGAGTGCGTATAACCGGCCAGATTCACAGTCGCGTAGCTCAAAGGCAGAGCATCTGCTCGACACGCAGAAGGTTTGGGTTTCAAGATCCCACGCGACTACCATTTACAGGAGCCATTAATGCAGATTCTTATTGACTTTGATACTATTCGTGGTTATGCTTCAGACTGGATTTTTGGCATTGCCAATAACCTAGTTTCTGGTGCTCTTCGTGTGCTTGACGATGCAGAAGCTTGGACCGACGACATGAATAAGAGGCTCGAAGGCTTCAGCAAGTAATTTATGGGGCGGTCTTATAATTGGACTAATAACCCTCGTTCTCAGCGAGGCCAATGCGGGTTCGAGTCCCGTTCGCCCTACCATTTACGCCGGGAAAGCATTGCCGATTGATGCGGGGCTCTCGTAAAGCTCAGAATTGGGTTTAATTCCTCAATGCCGGCACCAGGAGAAATAATGAAGCCAGTTAAGCTGACTAACGCAACACGAACATTAGGTGCCCCAGGAAATTGGAGCGAGGCGGATGGAGAGTGCGAGTCATTAGATATTTTTGATTATCAGTCAGAAAATGGAAACGTAATGGCATCTGCCTGGATGCTTGAGGACGAGGACATTGAACAGCTAAAGAGCGGTTCGATGATCTGGCTTCATATTTATGGACAACAGCATCCAGTTGTTGCTCTAGCAATTAAATAACCGCGACAGCACTGGCAGTGCGGCTGAGACTTATAAACTCGGAGCCCCGGATTAGGGTAGACGGGCGGGGTCGGAACCCGCGTCGCGGACCATTTAATGGAGCGTACAAGTAGGGCGGCCTCTGCCCTCGCTTGGAAAGCGAGTGGAACACAGTGATGTGTTTTGGGATCGACACCCAGGCGCTCCGCCAAGGAATTTAACATGGAATATTATGATCCTAGAGAAAGAGCTCTAGAAAAAGAAAAAACTCGTCTTAAAGATGAGGAAGACTTAAAAAGTGGGAAAGTATCTGTAAATGATCTTCGCTTAAAGAATGGATTCTTTTCTTCTTTAGATATTAAAAACAGCTATATAAAACGCCCCTCCTCACTGGATGAGACGTTGGGTTTCTACCCCGACTGACGCGGTTCGAGTCCACGGAGGGGCTCCATGCTTCTGTAGTGATAATGGCAGCACGACCCTTTGGTATGGGGTCAGAAGAGGTTCGATCCCTCTCAGGAGCACCATTAATTAAAATACTTATTGACTTTATAAGCTTATTGTACTATAATGGACACAACAAAGACGGAGAATGTTGTGCCTTTTTGTATTAAGTGTGGAGACGACTACGATCCACGTCGTCGTGAACTAGGATACCGAACTTGTCTATCTTGTGGTAGTCCTGCTTTTAGACCTCCGGTAATTCCAGTTTCTAAGTCTAATTATATCGTAGGCTCTATGTTTGAGCTCTCTCAATCTTACCAGGCCGTGAAGGGGCAGCGTTAATGAACTCCAGTGATCGTATGTTCAGCCTAGTATGGGCGATGGTTCTTATGGCTGGTGTAGTAGTAATTTTCTTAATTACTAGCTGTGTTTCTAATGATAGTAAGCTTGACAGCGAGTACAAGACGAATTGTCTTAGCCGCGGTGGGCATATAGAGTATGTAATTCCTAGTGATAAGCAATCAGGTAGGACTTGTAAGATTAACTAATGCGTCTCTGGCAGTGGTGGTTCATGCACCCGCCTGAAGAGCGGAGGATCAGGGTTCGATTCCCTGGGGGCGCACCACAATATAGGAATATAAATGTACTATCGTATCTGTGATCTTGAGTCTGCTACAGGCGAGAAACTTCGTCGTAACATTCAAGAGGCGAATGCTGTGGAAGGTCTGGGTATCATGTTTAGCGATAAGGCTGGATGCTGGACAATTCGGAGAGTACACGGATATAGTATATTTGCAGACTAAATGACATATGAAAAGAAAGACAAACGAAGAATATGATATTGAGTTAGCTGCTAAAGCTAGCGATTATACTCGTTTGGAAAATTATCAGACAAATAAAACTCCTGTTTTACATAGACATAAGTGTGGTTTTAAATGGAGAGTCAGGCCTGCTCATCTTCTAAATGGAAGTGGGTGTCCTTTATGTGCCGGTAATTTTAAATCCCACGACTTGTACGTTGAGCAAGTTAAAGACAGGTTTAACGTATTAGAAAAGTACGTTAATACGACTACTAAGATTTTGCATCATAATTTAAATTGTGACCATAAATATCTAGTTTCTCCTGACTCTATTTTACATGGAAACGGTTGTCCCATTTGTAATACTTCAAGGTTTAAATTAGATAAACCAGCTCTAACCTATTACGTAAAATAGGTAACTATTATAAAGTGGGGGTTACTAATAGAACCGTGAAAGAACGCTTCGCTAAAGATTCTGATAAATTATTAGAGATACTTAAGATTTGGAGTTTTGCTACGGGAGCAGAGGCCCTAACTTTGGAGCAGAAGTTACTAGCCTCTGTAAAGAGAGTAACTGTCAAAGATTATCTTAAGTCAGGAGGTAATACAGAGCTTTTCGAAAAGCCACTCTTAATTTAGTTCTTGACTTTGGTCCTAGTTTTGAATATAATGATCGCATCAAGACGAAAGGAAGCAAATGCGAACCGTTGAACAGATTGTAGCCGATCTTGCCAAGGCTCGTGAGGAAGAGGCTCAGAAGGCCGCCGTTACGAAGCGCTTTGAGAATGAGCTGCGTCAGATTTATGATGAAGCCCGAAAGGCTCTCGGTCACAATGAGATTTTCCCCGCATTTAAGATTTAATGGGCGCGTGGTGATTATGGTAAACACATAGGATTGTCAATCCTACAAAGCGGGATCGTTACCCGTCGCGCTCGCCAATTTAATGCCTTCATAGTGATAACGGTTTTAGCACACCGCTTTTGTACTGCGGTAGTCGGGGTTCGATTCCTCGTGGAGGCTCCAGTTTAATGTGTCCGCGCATAGGTTGCTGCCTGGCCTGCAAAGCCATGGAAAGAGGTTTCGAATACCTCCGGGCGCTCCATTTAAGGATTTCAGAATGAATAACGAACAGTTGATTGATCGACTCAAGAACGAAATCTGCGAAATTACCTTCGAGAAGCGCGATGGCTCTGAGCGAGTCATGATTTGCACTTTGAAGGAAGACTATCTACCTCACGTATCGGCTACGAAGCCTGCTGAGGATCGTCATTATAATGACTATATTCCAGTATTTGACCTAGAAGAGCAAGCCTGGCGTGCTTTTAAGCCTTCCAAGCTAATTACGATTCAATCGAGTAAAGAATGATCTTCATTCTGGGCGAACGCCCAGGTCCAAATACTGATCCAGATAGACCGCTGTACCCTCATACTGATACTGGAGCAGCTGCTCGTTTAATGCGGCTGCTGAACTTTAATAATAAAGAGGATTACTTAGCGGTCACAACCAGACTAAATGCGGTTGAGAGGGGCTCTGCCAGTTCCGCTAGTCTTGAATCCCGGTCTAGAGTAGCTTCCTTTCTAGCGAAGGCCGGTTCTAAGCCTTTTATAGTTTTAGGCAAATCGGCGATCAAGGCCATGCCGGCCAAATATCGCAAAATGTCTTTTGGAGAGATTTTAGATAATGTTCTATTAATTCCACATACTTCTGGTGTTAATAGATATTGGAATAACTCTGAGACTACAGCAAAGATGCAAAAGGTTGCACGAGAGCATATAAAGAATGGACTTAGTAGCCCAGATAACGGATAAACCTGATGCTATTTTAATTCCTAAATGGAAAGACCGTAAAGCAATAACTTATCGGTCTTTTATATTAGCAGTATTAGGCTCAAATTCTAGCTTAGAAGCCATGAGTCTACTTCTTATAAAGCGAGATACGTTTTATAAATATATGAAGATGCTTACACCTGAAAAAGCTTTAGGAAAACTTACTGCTAAACAACAGTTGCTTAGACTCACAGAAAATAAGTATTGTGCTAAATGTAATTGCATAAAACCTCGATCAGAGTTTGGGCTAGATAAATCTAACTCTGATGAATTAAGTAGTTCTTGCTCAATTTGCTTAGTTAATAAATCTAGAGCTTATTACGCATCCAATGCGGAGAAGTCTAGTCTAGCTTCTATGCGATGGGCCAAAGATAATCCTGAGGTAAAAAGAGCTATTGACGCTAAAAGAAGAGCGGCAAAACTTAGAGCTTGTCCTAGTTGGGCCGACGTGGCTGCAATTAGAGACATTTATTTAAACTGTCCTGAAGGCTATCACGTAGATCACGTGATCCCTTTGCAAGGAGATAATGTTTGTGGACTACATGTCGAAACTAACTTACAATATCTTACAGCAGAGGAAAACCTAAAAAAAGGAAATAAGTTTCCTTATTAGGCTCCTCAACGAGGAGACTAAGGTGCATTACAAAGAGGCGAAAGCACGTCTGATTGCTAAGTTCCATCTTATGGACGAGCAGATCAAGTTTCTAGAATACGTGTGGAGCTGTTTGCACGAAGAAGAGCAAGAGTTCTACATCAACAATTATAAGGGCCATGTGCCTACGAAATATAGTTAATGGGGGCAGGGCTTGGTGTCCAGGCAATGCTGGCAGCATAGCGCAGGAGAGTTGGAACCTCTCTGTCTTCACCACTTAACGGGCTCGCATGTACTAAGGGATAGCGATGCGCCTTTGCACGGCGCGTGTTGTGAGTTCGATTCTCACCGAGTCCACCAATTTCACTGTCCTATAGCTCAATGGTAGAGCAATCGGCCGATAACCGTAGTATCGAAGTTCGAATCTTCGTAGGACAACCAATTCATGCTAGCGTGACGGAAAGGGCAAACCTGCGTTCCTCAAAAGTTCGCGTTTGTGGGTTCGAGTCCCACCGCTAGTACCATTAGAAAGGTTAGTATGACTTCTAGGGATTTCTGTTATTGGCTGCAAGGCTTCTTCGAGTTGTCAGGAGATGATCTTTATATTGGAGATCGAGAAGCTGATCTAATTAAGCGACACCTCAACATGGTGTTTATCCACGAGATCGACCCTAGCTTTCCGGATGAGCAGCAAGAACCGCTTTCAAGAGCGCACGAAGGTAGTGCTTTCAATATCGAAAGCAATACAACCTACTCTAGATCACCCATGGTGGAGTGTTAATTATGGATACTTACAAGAGTTTTGCCCTATGGTTGCAGGGCGTTCTAGATATGAACGATACACTAACCAAGGAACAACATGACAAGATTCGAGAAAAACTAGCTTCATTGGATAATGCGAATAAGTCCGCAACAAACATGCGTTGCTAGTATCATATGGGTCAGGCCGATCAGGGATGGCAGCGGTCTCCAAAGCCGCCGAGCAGGGTTCGAGTCCCTGGACCCATGCCAATTTAAGGAGATTATTATGTTTAAGACAATCTTCGCATTTCTATTTGGGCGCTTCTTTCAGAAGTCAAAGGACGTAGCTAATACTCCTACAGCTCCTTCTGTTCGACCTCAGCCTAATAAGAGGCTTCTATAATTCATTATGTCGGGAAGGACAAGATGGTTAGTCACCAGGCTCATATCCTGGCAATCTGGTAGATTCGAGCGCTACTCCCGCAACCAACTATGAAAGATCTATTAGATAGCATTATAATATCTTATAATAGAGAAATCCCTTATTTGTTAGATAACAAGGGCTACTCCTACAATAGATTACTAGATATATTGAGTAAAAGTTCTTACAATTTAAGAGAAGAGTACGGACATACTGCGGCTAAGTATACTAGCAAGTTATTTTCCCGATAAAGTAGGAAAAGAAAAGTTATCAACTTGGCTACTAAAATTAGCAGGATTAAAAAATTGTTCTTCCTGTAAAGAAACTTTACAGATTTCTTCTTTTGCTTTAAATAAAAACCGTTCAGATGGTCACAATGCTTATTGTAAGACTTGTCACTATAGCAGAAGCTATGTTACTCAAACAGCTAGAACTGCTAAATACAAAAGTGCAAGGTTAGGTAGTATACCCAAATGGGCAAATTTGAAAGAAATTGCTCGCATATACGCTAATTGTCCAAAAGGCTTTCATGTAGATCATATTATACCACTTCAAGGTGTAGAAGTATGTGGGTTACATGTAGAAAATAATTTACAATATTTATCTCCAGAAGATAATATCAAGAAATATAATAGGATAGTCTAATGTGGGAAGAAGCAAAACAAGCTGTCGCAGACTCTTCTAAGGAGTCGAAAGTCTATATCGGCTGTGACTCCATTCGCCTTAAGAAGTTGGGCGTCTGGTATGCACGATACTCTACCGTAATCGTCCTGCATAAGGACGGACGTCATGGCTGTAAGATCTTCTACGATACGCAGACTATGCGAGACTTCGGCAACTTGCGTGAACGCCTCATGAATGAGGCAGGATACGCACTCGCCGCAGCTTCTGAGATCGTAGAAGTTCTCGGTGATAGGCCACTTGAAGTTCACCTCGATCTAAACAGCGACCCTAAGCACAAGTCTAACATCGCTTTGAAGGAAGCTATGGGCTATGTAACTGGAATGGGTTTCAAGCCTGTTATTAAGCCAGACGGCTGGGCTGCTACTCACGCAGCAGATCACGCTGTTCGTTGTAAGACTTTTGCTCACTAATAACTGCCCTCGTAAACCCTCTGGCTACGAACCAGTTGAAAGGTTAATTGGATCACATGCAAGTTCGAGTCTTGTCGAGGGCTCCATTATAAGAAGTAGGGGATCGGGTGTAACCTACCTACTCACCGGCCAATCTGCTGGACGCGTGATGCGACCTTAAAGTGTAGCCCGAGCGACATGCGTTGCCGTAGTATAGAGAAGAGACAGGGTCGACCCTGTGAAACCCCATCGAGCACGGCGTAATCGGGAGCAGCGGGGACCCGTTCGTTTAGATAGCGAGTTGAGATTTATTTCTTGACTCGCTATCTTAGTTTTGCTACTCTAGTCCTAGAAAGGAAGTAATAATGAATAAAGGCGAGCTTCTAGGAAAATTTATTGTATTTGCTACTAATGCTCATGCTGGGCAGTTTGATAAAGCTGGGGAACCTTATATTCTTCACGTACTAGAAGTGCTCCACGGAGTTCGCCTAGAGGATGAGGAGGTTCAATGCATAGCTGTAGGGCACGATCTCTTTGAGGATACTTCCGCTACTGTAGAAGACCTCATCGAACTAGGGGCTACCTCTCGCATCATTGAAGGTATCATGGCACTCACTAAACAAAATGGTGAGAGCTATAATACTTACAAGTCAAAGGTTCTAGCTAATCGTGACGCCATGAAAGTAAAACGTAGCGATTTAAAGCATAACAGTGATATTACTCGCCTTAAGGGTATTACTGAGAAGGATGTAAAGAGAATGGGTCGTTATATGATTTTCTTTACTGAAATTGAGCGCGAGTTGAATAAGTAATTTATTGCCCCCGCCGACGGATTTCGGCATTGAGACTTCTAATCTTAAGTGCTAGGGTTCGACTCCCTTCGGGGGCTCCACTTTATAGGAGCTTACATGACTGCTTTTTGGATTATTCTCGCGACCTATCTGATTGGGCTAACGGTGTTTCTAATTCAGATTTATCGTGAGGCTCCGCGTCATGGAGTTTCCCCATTTCAATTCAATCACGTTTTTGTAGCTATCATCTGGCCGTTCTGGGCTATTTGGTACGGTATATCTCTTCTAAGGGATAAAGTCTCTAGGAGTTAAGTGCCACAAGGACTTCAGGTTTGGAACGAGTCGGGAGTTCTAATATTAGATACTTCTACTTATACATCTAGAGTTCTTTCAGATGTTACTTATACATATGAACAGAATACCTATATAAATCTGCCTCCCTTATCAGGGACTCAAAAACCTTGGGTTATAGTTTATAACTTTTCCAACAGGCGAGTAGACGCTCAGTTCACAGACGGAGATACCCGACTATTTATTGGCACGGCCACATTTGGTGGCGAGGCTCAGCCTCCTCCCTTTTCAGGGGAGTATAGAGTAGTGTACGGAGTACAATAATGCCAGTAGGTATGCAGGTGTTAAATGACGATAACGTCTTTCAAATAGACGGAGTAACTCCCGTACTATCGCTAACTCAAAAAGGCTATGCTCCCTTAGTACAGGGAAATTACGCTCGTATATCAGAAGGTACATTCAGTTTTACAGGAACTAATCCTATTCCTGCTATTAAGGTGAACGGATCTTATAGTCTTGCGGGTATCGGTAACTTTACTAAAAATGGCAACACATATACGGCGACAGTTTTGCTACTGAGAGACTCGACTCTTGCGTTTACGGGTTCTGTCGAATATTACATATTTGACAACCCCAGCTTTAGCAATAATAACGCAGGACTGCAAGTATTTTCGGAAACAGGAACCTGTATATTTGATAGTAATGTTCCGATAATGCAAGTGGTAAGACCTATTAGTGCGGATCAGTTGCCCCCAGGTAAGCAATATGCTTTTTGGAGTATGGCGGGATACGATAGAACTCTAGACGTAGAAGTAGATACACGAGGAGACTACTTCTATCGTGAAGAAATTAGATTTGCAGGATTGAGAGTTCTCGGTAGTTCTTACATTCACGATAATTTTCCAGTATATGCTTCTTCGGGCACAGGAACGTCCGGCGGTAATACTGGATGGATTGGTCCAAGCTATACCTTCTTTCCGACTTATTTCGTGGACGTTACTAATTTATGATTTTATACGGATCAAAGTCTCTGCAAGCACACGGATTAATTAGTAGAGACACGGACTATGACTTTATTGGCTCTAAGAAGAGCTTTTATGATTTTGTAGCACATATAAATCTTCCTGTTGAAAATTATGTAGAAACAGCTAATAGCTTCTATGCTTGGGTCTATGGGACTAAGATAGATTATGATGCTTTTCAGACCCCTGGTAGATTGCAGCTAATAGCAATGACTGATAATGAGCCAAGAAAGTTCTTGGGTTTCGACGTTCAGTTAGCCTCTGTAACTAGTCAATGGATGATATTAGAAGCGGTTTACGGTACGTCTCTGTGGAAAGATAAGTACCAAGAAGAACTAGATATTTGTAGGAATCAAAATCTAACACCTACGAATGAGCATCTCAAATTACAAGCTCTGTATAGGCAGGATTTACTCAATGCAAATTGACTACCGATACGGTGATCTATTGAATACAGAAGCTAAGTACATCTGCCATTGTGTGAATGCTCAAGGAGTAATGGGCTCTGAAGTTGCTAAGGCGATTCGACTGAAGTATCCTAGAGCATTTGAGATCTACAGAGAAGCATATGAGGAAAATCGACTCACGCTAGGCTCTGTTATTGGAGCAGACTGCGAGAGTCATATTATTCTTAATTTAGTTGGGCAAGAATTCTACGGAACTGATCGAGTTCACGTCGACTATCGAGCCCTTCGTAAGGGTTTTAGCTTAATTAACAAGAATGTGCGAGGTGAGGTAGCTTTTCCGCTAATCGGATGTGGTTTAGCTGGCGGAGAGTGGAAGATAGTCTCCGCTATCTTAGAAGAAGAAGCCATCAACTTTCAACCTGTAGTATATATTTTAAATGATGAGGTGCCCTTTTAATGGCTAAATATGTTGCCACTCTAGAAATTGACGCAGAGCAATTTCTTCCCGACGAGGACAAGATTCCCAAGGGAGTTACCTCCGATGGTCCTCGTTCTCCCAAAGTAGATCCTCGATCTTCATGGATCGTATATACTAGAGAGGGCGCTAAGTATCTAAAGTCGGGGGATTATGTAGTTAAGAACGCTGACGGATCACTGTCTCATATGGAGAAGGCAGTATTTGAAGGATTATATAAACTTGCCGATAAAGGCAAGAAGTAAGGAGGGTTAAGCAGGTGGGACCTGTCTTTCTTTGCTAAAGAAAAGGTTCGTGCTAATACCACGGATACGGATCGAGACCGTAGCCCTCCTCCATATTAGGAGAACTAATGCCAGCATTTTACACTGAGAAGGGATGGTACAAGTCTAAGACAATCTGGACTGCCATTCTAGGTGTTCTACTTCAGGTTTTTGCGCTATTCGGAGTAGTAGTTCCTACTGACGCCGGTACGCTAGTTAACGGTGTATCTGCAGCGCTATTTGCGTTAGCGGGTCTGTTCCGTTATCAGGCTACTGAGGAAGTTGTATTGAGCTCACCCGAGCCTGCATACTAAAGATTTAAGGGGGTCGCTTCTTTATGGAGCGATCCCTTTTTCGTTGCGCCGAACTACTAAATTTAGCAATCTTAAAGTTACGTGTTGCCTTGTGCGTTGATTCGGCTTATAATGAGTCAATAAAGGAACAAATATGAGCAATACTTTCTTTGCAAGTGACCATCACCTTGGCCACGCAAACATCCTCGTGTTCAAGCAGGCCGATGGTGTAACTCCGTGCCGACCGTTTACAGACGTAGACGAGATGAACGAGGCTATCATCGAGCGACACAACAGCGTCGTTCGTGAAAAGGATACAATCTGGTTTCTCGGCGACGTCGTGATTAATCGACGTTATCTAGAACTGGTGAAGCGATTTAACGGGCGCAAGCGTCTCATTCTTGGAAATCATGATATTTTCAAGAATAAGGATTATTACAACGCAGGTTTTGAGGATCTGCACTCGTTTCGCAAGTTTGATCGCTTTGTTGCGACACATGTGCCGGTGCATCCTGACTGCATCAGTCAGCGTTGGCATCGTAACGTGCACGGTCATACTCACAATAACTTAATGATGCTGAAGGTGCGAGAGCAGGGTTTTGACTCAGAGTACCCCGACCAGCGCTATATCAACGTTTGCGTCGAGCAGATCAACTATACTCCTATTTCACTGGAAGAGATCAATGCAAGGATTATACAATAGTCTCTTTGGTCATCTAAAGACAGTAGAAGAAAAGTACGAAGCCTTTGTTCACTGGGTAGCAAATGACTATATTGAGCTTAGTCACGACAAAGTACTAAACCAGCGTAACGAATATGTGCAACTAGCCCGCCTACTAAGGAATGAAACAAATGAATGATCTACACGAAGCAATGCGTAAGATGGATCTTGCAATAGCCGAAATGTGTGGTAAGCCTGACTGGACAATTTCCCCAGAACTAATCTCTACGATGGTGCGTAACAACATTAACCTGAGTAAGTAATTACAGGGCTGGCGAAATATGAGTTTAGATATTAAGTTTTACGTAACTATTGTAATTCTTAAGAACCTTAATGAGGGGGTTAGAGTGGAAACCTTTGGTGGTTGGCACACTAATGAGTATGAGTCTTTAGGTAGTGCTATCTCGAAGTGTAAAAAGGACTTTCCTAGACTTGAGATAGTCTCGCATAAAGTTCATGAGATTACTGATATTGTTAGGTCAGGACTATGACACTGTTAGATAACTTTGTAAAAGATCTACACTCGTCAGCTACAGTTCTGGGGTACGGACGAGCCTCGGTACTTGAACATGATGTTCCGGCTATTCTTGTGCGAAATGTATACGGCCAAGAGCTTGTCTGGGGAGAGTTTAGTTGCAACCGTGGTAAGTTTAAGGGACTTCTCTCAAATAACGCACAGACAGAAGGAGTGACTTATGTACCTGAAACTTGAGGGGGTAGCGGGCGATCATATAGAGCACACGGCGGCCACCATGAGCAGGATAGCAAAGTTGCTTCAACTCTCTGTTAAGTCTAAGTTCAATGACGTGACTCTCTACATCGGACCTACTGGCTCGGCCGAACGACTAGTAGAGGCTTTTCAGCGAGAAATTAAGTCTGATCGTGGGCACAAATTTGCAGTAGGATAAATGTATGAAAATCCATCTAGTCAGTGATCTTCACATGGAGTTTGCTCCTATTGAGCTAACTAATCCAGGTGCTGATACTCTTATTCTGTCTGGTGATATTCTTACTGCGGAGTATTTTCACCGTAGTAAGGCATCTCCCTATGCGCTCGTTGCCAGAGCTTGGATTCGCTGGTTTGAGGACTTGTGTGCTCAGTACAACCACGTAGTCTACGTTCTTGGAAATCACGAGCATTATAAGTATAACTTTTATGAGACCGCTGATCTTCTAAAGCGAGTTCTAGAGCATATTCCAAATCTGCACATTCTTGATAACGAGACTGTGCTACTCGATGGAGTTAAGTTCTTTGGCTCTACCTTGTGGACCGACTTTGATGGTTCTATGTATAAGCAGGAAGTCGTTCGTAGTGGCATGAACGATTACAAGCTTATTACAGGTAGAACTTATCGTAAGCTTGTTCCTGCGGAGACGTATAGTTACCATACAAAAGCAAAGCAAGCCTTCCATGGAACAGGAGCAACTGTGTTCGTAGGTCACCATGCTCCCAGCTACAAGAGTATTCATCCTAAGTACGAGAAGTACGGACCACTAAATGCTGGCTACGCCAGCCACATGGATAGCTTTATCGAAGCACACCCAGAAATTAAGCTCTGGACTCATGGACATGTACATTCCAGTTTTGATTATCATATTGGAGGCACTCGAATTATTGCAAATCCCAGAGGCTATGCTAAGCCTGACGGCTCTAACCCAGAAAATGAAGAGTTTAACCCCAACCTAATTTTGGAGATTTAATTGAAGACTATATTGATTATCGTTCTAATGACGATGGTACCTGACTCAGGTATTCCGACGCGACTAGTACATAAAAGTTATGATACTATGCAACAATGTATCGAAGCTAGTCAGCAAGTGAATAACGCTGTGCGGGTTCCTCCGGAACTGAGGCGAGAATCTTTCTGTGTACTGGCACGAGATCTCAATGAGGATCAATTAATTTAGTTCTTGACTTCATGGTTCCAGTAACCTATAATGCGTATCTAACAACAGAGAAAGAGGTAATCTAAATGAGTGAATGGACCGAGGAGCTTAAGGCAGACGTTATTAAGCGTTATAAGGACGCTGAGCCTAATGCCGATAACTCTATGGACATTGTTAACGATATTGCTGAAGAAATCGGTAAGTCGCCAAATGGCGTTCGTCGTATTCTCAGCCAGGCGGACGTCTACGTTAAGAAGACTCCAGCCACTAAGTCTTCCTCATCCAGTTCTGGCGGTGAGAAGAAGGCTTCTACACGAGTGAGCAAGGATGAGGCTCATGCACGCCTCAATGCAGCTATCGAGGCTGCGGGGCAGGAAGCTGACTCCGAGATCGTGAGCAAGCTGACAGGTAAGGCTGCTCTGCATTTTGCAGAGATCATCGAAGCTGTAAACAACAAGTAAGCGTACTGCATCAGGCTAGATTTTTTCTAGCCTGATGCTTGCTCGTGCCCGCAACAAATAGCCAATCTGCCGGACGAGGATAATAATGACAAAAGAAGAACTAATTAGCTCTGTTAAGGAGTGCGGCGAAGCTATCATTAACTATAGAAGTGCCGAGTCCAACAAGCTGAAGTATAATGTATGCACTCTAGACTTTGACAACCCGTATATTCGTGACAAGGAGAATAGAGCTAGAGAGACTGACGACACAGTGCTTATGTGGTGCTGGGACGTTGACGCATACAGGCTCATGAAGGTTGCTAATGTTACCAGCGTTGTGGCTTTAAGTCACTCGCTAAAGGAAGGCAAGAGTGGCCGATGAGATATATAGTAGAATAGTACATTATGACGAAGAAAAAGATATTCAAATTCGACTCGGCATTAACGAGTTTCGAGGTGTAGAATATCTGTATCTTCGTAAATTTTACAGAGACTTTGAGGGCGAATGGTGCCATTCTAATGAGGGAGTATCCATGCCTTTAGGTATCGAAAATAGCAAAGAGCTTTTTGCTGGTTTGTGTGAGATTTTGTCACTAGCAGAGCAAAAAGAAGTTATAGTTCAAGAATTTAAAGAATTAGTGGAGCATATGTATCCGTGAAAGCTTTCCTAGAGTACGCAGCTGCTAAGTATTATGCTGGCGAGCCTGTTATCAGTGATACCGAGTTTGATCGTCTGGCAGAGCTACATGGGTTTGAGCAGCTTGGGGCTCCTGTAGACTTGAGTCGAGCAATTCCTCACGCTCATAGAATGTACTCTTTGCAAAAGTGTTTTGTTGGTGGAAAGCAAATCGAACTTCCAGGTGAGGTTATCGAGACGCCTAAATTAGATGGTGCAGCAGTATCACTACTCTATGTAGATGGAAACCTGGTTCTCGCGCTTACGCGCGGTGACGGTAAAGCTGGGCTAGATATTACTGACAAGATGCGTTTGATTGCTCCTCCTAACTGTTATGGCGGAGACGTTATGCAAGTTACTGGGGAGGTAGTCGCTGAGAAGTCAATACCTAACTCTAGAAACTACGCAGCTGGTGCTCTTGGACTTAAAAATCTGGATGAATTTGCTAGTCGTAAGCTTACTTTTGTAGCATACGGTGTACAGAGTGACAATTGTATTTTCGCCTCTTATACTGACTCAATGAATTGGTTGGTAGAGGACGGATTTAACGTTATCACGGCTGGTGAGTGGGAGCAGTTCCCTCACGATGGACGCGTATTTCGTGTAAATAGCACTTACGATTTTAATAAGCTAGGCTTCACCGACAAGCACCCCCGAGGCGCTTACGCGCTTAAAGAGGTGCAGCAGGGTGTAATTACTACTCTCAATGCTGTTCAATGGCAGGTGGGACGTTCTGGAGTGGTGGCCCCGGTAGCGATTCTAGAACCTGTAATGATCGGTGATGCTCAAGTGCAGAGGGCGACTCTGCACAATATAGGCTATATTCGCGAATTAGGTCTAGAGATCGGCTGCAATGTTGAAGTCATTCGATCTGGCGAGATTATTCCGCGAGTAGTAAGGAGAATAGATTGTTAACATTACTTAAATTTTATGCAGATTGGTGCGGTCCGTGCAAGGCGATGGCTCCTACTGTTATCCAAGTGGTAGAAGAGCTGCAGGACGAGGTAGTGCTATCAGAAGTTAATATTGATGATAACCCTCAATTAAGGGCCGAATATGGAATTCGCTCTATTCCCAGTTTTGTGTTATTAAAGGGTACAGAGGAGGTTTCTCGTAAAATTGGTTCTTGTTCTGCATCCGAGCTAAAGGATTGGATCACGAATGAGTCTGGGAATCTATAACGAGACATATTTCAAAAATAACCCAGAAGAGCGAGATGTTGAGGCTGTTCTTTATTGTGTAGTCTTGGTAGATGTTAAGACCAGCAAGAGAGAATGTATTAAGATTGGAATTGCCAAGGGTAAAGATTGGCGGCATGTAATTAAACGTGCTAACGGATTTACTGGGTACGACATACGAATTCAAAAGACAGTTACAGGTAGACTGGAAGATATATACTATTTAGAGCAATATCTTCATGAGTTATGGGGCGATTACAAGTATACAGCCTCTCGTAAGTTTGGAGGTCACACTGAGCTGTTTAAAATTGAGCAGCTCCGTCCAATCTTAAAGTCAATTCCTAAAGAGCCTTAAGCAGCCAAAAATTAGTTCTTGACTCGCAGGTTCCAACAAGTTATAATGGCAACATCAAGAGCAGAGAGACAACCTTGATCGAAGCACCTACAAATTGCCCGAGTTGTGACTCTGACCTTGTTTGGGTCAAGGACCAACTCTATTGTAAAAACACCTCCTGTCCTGCTAAGAGTTTTAAGCAGATTGAGCATTTTTCTAAGACGCTCAAGATCAAAGGACTAGGACCTAGCACTATCGAGAAGTTAGGGCTCTCTAGCATCGACGATATTTACGAGATAACCGAAGAATTTGCAGCGATGCAGCTAAAATCGGAAAAGCTCGCTGGAAAGCTTATCGAAGAGATTGAGAGGTCAAAATCAGAGCCTCTAAATACAGTTTTGCCTGCTTTCGGTATTCCGCTAGTAGGAAAGACTGCCTCTGACAAGCTATCTAATGTAGTTTCTTGTATTGAGGATATTGACGCGCAGGCATGTAAATCTGCGGGACTGGGGCCAAAAGCGACCGAAAACCTGCTGAATTGGTTAGAGCATAATGAGATTTATCATCTGCCCTTCAGTTTTGAGTTTTCCAATAAACAACAAGGACCGAGGACTTCTGAAGTAGTTTGCATTAGTGGAAAGTTGAAGAGCTTTCCTACTAAAGCAGCAGCTACAGAAGCTCTGGAAAGTCTGGGATTTACTGTGAAGAGTAGCCTCACCAAAGATGTGACTATTCTAGTTAACGAAAGCGGAGTAGAAACCGCAAAAACCAAGAAGGCCGTCGATGACGGCGTAACTATTGTATCAAACCTAAAAGAATATTTGGAGAATTTTTAATGACTGTTCCTAAGTGGACTGAAGAACGTACTGACCAGCTTGTTGCTGGTGTGACTAAGGGCGAGACTGTTACTAAGGCTCGCGTAAATGAATTGGCTGAAGAACTGGGCACGACTGCTCGTTCTATCTCCAGCAAGCTGCGTAAGCTTGACTATGAAGTAGAGAAGGCTTCTGAAGCTCCTAAGGCTTTCAGCGACGACGAGGCTGAAGAGCTTCGTGACTTTGTTGAGGAGCATGACGGTGAATACACTTATGCTGAGATTGCGGAAAACTTTGCTGGTGGTAAGTTTACTGCTCGCGCTGTTCAGGGTAAGATCCTAAGCATGCAGCTAACGAACGCTGTTCGTCCAACTCCTAAGGCTGAGTCTACTAAGACTTACACTGATGAAGAGGCTGCTCTGATTGTCAGCATGGTCAATGACGGTGCTTTCCTTGAGGATATTGCCGACAAGCTGGGCAAGACGCAGGCCAGCGTTCGTGGTAAGGCTCTAAGCCTGCTTCGTGCCGAGCAGATCTCTGAAATGCCTAAGCAGCGCGAAGTTAAGGGTCAGGCACAGGACGCGATCACCGCTCTCGGCGATAGGGTATCCGGTATGACTGTAGCCGAGCTAGTTCAGGAGACTGGCAAGACTGAGCGTGGTATTAAGACCATTCTTACACGCCGTGGTCTTACCGCCAAGGACTATGACGGTGCTGCAAAGCAGAAGAAGGCTGCTGAGTAAGTAACCTTCTTAATTGAGAATAAGGCGGGGTGGCTACAAGCTGCCTCGCCTAATCTTGTCTTAGGAGGATTAGTGAAGACGCATGAGCAGTATGAGAGTGAACTCTTCGAGAAACAGATAGATTACTGGCCTTTAGAAGAGTATACGAGAGCTCATGACAAAATACTACATGAATGCTTAAACGGCCATAAATGGTACGCACAACCAGTAAATATACTTAGAGGTAGAGGCTGCCCTGAGTGCTTAAGAAAGTTTACTAAAAAGAAAAACACTGAGCAACACGTAGCCGATCTGCACAAGTTAAATAAACATTTTTCGTTAGTAGATGGCGAAACATACATTAATAATAAAACGCCTCTTAATTATACATGTACTAAAGGTCATATTAGTTCCTTACGCCCAGATTTAGTACTGAGAGGCTATGGTTGTGTAAAGTGCAATAACAGAGGTAGGTACTCTAAAGGATATTTTGAACGCTTTCCCGACCAAAAAAGTGCGGTAGCTACTCTATATATTGTAGAGTTATATAATACTATACCTATATGTATCAAAGTAGGGGTAACTACAGACGTTAACTTGTGTGGCAGACTGAGTAAGATTCCTTTCAAAACAAAGCTATTACACAAAATAAGCTCTACGTTAGAGAACGCTTATGAAATAGAGCAAGACATACTTCGAGATTTCATAGACTATAAGTATACCAGTTCGAAAGTCTTTGACGGGCATAGAGAACTTTTAAGTTTAAATTGTAAAGAATTATTAGGTAACTATATCAGGGAGGTTAGATTATGAATTTGGCCGGTGCCTTGATATACCGCGTGTTAGAATCGGAAGACTTTGATACGTGGGCAAACGTGCGTAAGCACTATCTAGCTACCGAATATCAGACTCTTTTTGAAGTTATTGAGAAGCACACTGAAACTTTTCACAAGCTACCTAGCTTGGAAGAGTTAAAGCTAGAGGTTCGAGACGAGCCTACTCTCGAAAAAGTTTATGCACTTGAAACAATTGAAGTAGACACTGAAGCTCATGTCTTACTAGAATATGTTAAGAACGAGTATGTGCAGAGAGAAGCTATCTACCAAATGTCTAAGTGGGTGGATAGCTCCATTGCATTCGAGACAGCCGAAGAAGTTGTACGACACATTCAGCAGATAGGTGTAGACCTAGAGAACAAAGTAGAGTTATCTCCGCCAGAAGAGACAATGCAGCGAATTAATCTGTTTGAGTCGGAGGAAGAGATGGCTAGTAGAATTACTTTAGGACTTAATGACGACTTCGATAGTCGATTTACTTTTCTATCTACAGACTACATTCTGATGGGCGGATATAGAGGAACAGGTAAATCTCTAGTATGCTCCAATACCTGTAACAATGTAGTTGAGAAGAAAAAGAAGAAGGCGTTATACTTCTCTATCGAAATGTTGCCGCGAGAGGTGTTGCAGAGAGATTGTGCTATCTCTACTAAGATACCTTTTACAAAAATTAAAAACAAGAATATGTCCGTTGACGAGTGGGAAAGAGTGGCCAAGTGGTGGTCTACTAGATTCCAAGACGGAGAGGAAGCCTATCGTAAATACCTAGAGCACCGCTCATTTGAGAAATATCACGCCGCTATTTCCAAGCATCCACTCGTGCCTGCACATTTGGATATTGTCTATGATCCTGGGCTTACTCTAGGTAGAATTAATGCTGAAGTAGACAAAAGAATAGCTGCCGGTGAAGATATTGGAATTATAGTAGTAGACTACGTAAATAAAGTAAGCCGAGTCGGTGGCGGGTTCACTGTAGATAACTTAGACTGGAAAGAGCAGATTCTCGTTTCCAACGGTTTAAAGAGAATTGCTCAGGATAGAAAAGTCCCTATTCTGTCTCCATTTCAGACTAAAGAGGACGGATCGGTTCGTTTGGGGCAAGGTCTGCTCGACGCGTGTGACGCAGCTTTTCACCTTAAGGCACACAAGGGAGAAGTTTCCGGTATGTCGTTCTTTACTGATAAGATGCGAAGCGGAGATGACTCAGAAGTCTTTACCTCTGCTGTAGATTGGATGACTCTTGTTATCGGACCTCATTCGGTCGAACCACCGCAAGATACGAAGAAATCTTCAAAGAGTAATTCGGGCGGAGACATTAGTATAAAGACTTCGGGGATCTATGATGACTGATGTGCAACAGGTTTTAGAGAAGAGAAAAATTCCTTATCAGCTTCAAGGACAAGACTATAAAGTTCATTGTCTAAATCCAGATCACGATGACAATAATCCTAGCATGAGAATTGATAAGATAACTGGTATCTTTAACTGTTTTTCATGTGGATTTAAAGGAGATATATTCTCTCTGTTTGAGGAGAAAGTAAACTATCTACAAAGACAGAGAGAATTATTTCAGAAGAAGTTAGGATTAAAGTTAGCTGAAAATATCGGTTTGGATATTCCTACTAACGCTGTTAAGTTTAATAGAAATTGGAGGAACATAAATGGAAAGACTTTCGAAGAATTTGAGGCGTTTGAACACAATCACCCTGATTATGTTGGCAGGCTTGTGTTTCCTATCCGAAGCATTTCCGGAAAAATCGTCGCTTTCAACGGAAGAGCGCTCACGCCTGAGAAGACACCTAAATATTTAATTAAACCTAATGGGGCCTCCCTTCCTCTTTTTCCTGCTAGAGTTACCCCTACTCAAGGTAAAGTAATTTTGGTTGAAGGCATATTTGATATGCTAAACCTATGGGACAAAGGGCTAAAGAACGTAGTTTGTGCTTTTGGAACCCATCAAGTTACAAAGGATAAGCTTACTCTTCTTAAGGTTCAGGGGGTTATAGGTATAGATATACTGTTTGATAAAGACGAGGCGGGCGAGAAAGCCACAGAGAAAGTTATTCAGTTAGCTGAGTCTCTTGAACTTATAACTAGGACTATTACATTGCCTAGTAGCATGAATGATCCGGGTGAGTTGACAGCCCAACAAGTGCTCAAATTAAAGGAGAAATTATATGGCTAAGATAGCCTTGGTCGAAACCAAACCAAGCAGAACGGATTTTGCAGCTGCTTTCGAGCACAAGTTTGAGTTCGACCGATTTGCTCTATGTTCAGACGCTACACTCAAGAAGGTTCTAAAGAAGGATGTAGATATTGAGCTGAATGTAGACGATTATGAGTGGATTATTCTAGTTGGTGCTGACGCTTTTAAGTACTACACTAAGAACGGTTCCATATCTGATTACAGTGGTAAGGTAGTGAATGAGAAGTTCATTCCTATTATTAACCCTGCGATGATTACATTTAAGCCAGAAGCAAACAAACTCTGGCAAGACTCTAGAGAGAGTCTTACAGCTTATGTAACTGGCGAACAAAAGGTAATGGGGTATGACACAGATAGATTTTACGGAATTACGACGGAGGAGGAAGCGTTATCTTACGTCCAGGCCGCAATCGACTCACCCAACCCCTTTGTCGCCCTTGACTCTGAAACTACTTGCCTCTATCCGAGAGATGGATATGTCCTGGGAATCAGTCTCTGCTATGAGAGAGATCATGGAGCATATATCAGCTCAGACTGCATTACAGAAGCCGTCTCTGCACTACTGCAGGAACTCTGGAATAAAAAGACGGTAGTCTTTCACAACGCGAAGTTCGACCGTGGAATGTTGTCCTTTCATTTTGGCTGGTCTTTTCCAGTGTATGAAGATACCATGCTTCTGCACTACCTAATTGATGAAAATCCAGGCAATCATGGTCTAAAGCAACTAGCATTGAAGATGACCAAGTACGGCGACTATGAAAAGCCAATGTACGAGTTCATTGAGGATTACCGTAAGAAGCACGGTATCCTAAAGGACGACTTTACCTTCGATCTTATTCCTTTTGACATTATTAAGATCTACGCTGCTATTGACTCTGTAGTTACGTTTCTTATCTACTGTCAACTTAAGCCTGCAATCTTGAAGAACAAGAGACTCCTGTGGGTCTACGATAATATTCTTATTCCTGGAAGTACTTTTCTAGAACAAATCCAAGATAATGGGGTACCTTTTGATCGAGATCGCCTAAAGAAGGCGCAGATCATGATGCAGACAGATATTGACGAAGCTGTTGCTAAGATGTATCAGAATCCTATTATTCGTCAGTTTGAAGAGGCTCAAGGCAAGGAGTTTAACCCTGGATCTGTCATGCAGCTTAGAAGCTTGCTGTTCGACCATTTGAAATTAACTCCGACTGGTAAGAAGACGGATACAGGAAAAGATTCTACGGATGCAGAAGTTCTAGAGGAGCTTGCAGAAGAGCATCCGGTACCTGGACTTATTTTAGATATTCGCAAGAAGTCTAAGATTAAGAATACATACCTAGATAAAATTCTTCCTCAGCTAGACCGAGACTGCAGACTTCGAACTAACTTCAATCTACATTCTACTACCTCAGGTCGTCTGTCTTCATCAGGCAAGCTAAACATGCAGCAGCTTCCTCGTGATAATACAAAGGAAGTAGATGGAGTAAAGATTCCTGGATTTACTGCCGCTGTTAAGGGTTGTATCAAAGCAAAGCCTGGTTACAAGATCGTATCTATGGACTTGACCACCGCAGAAGTTTATGTTGCTGCGGTTCTCTCCAAAGACAAAACTCTTATGGAGGTATTCAAACAGGGAGGCGACTTTCACAGTACCATTGCTAAGATGGTCTTTCAGCTAGACTGCCCAGTTGAAGAAGTGAAGAAAAAGTACCCTCTGCTTCGTCAGGCGGCTAAGGCTATTACATTCGGCATTAATAACATAGTGCTCTCTTAAGGTAACTTAAGAGTAATAAACTCGCTCAATTGCTGGAAACCTTAACGCGTGATGGCGATGGCAATCAGCAGCCAGACATAGCTGGAAAGCTATGCAATGGTTCAGAGACTTACAGAACTTCTAGAACAGAAGTTGCTGGGATAACCTTCAAGAAATTTTAATCTTGACATTTTGGTATAAATTCTTTAGAATTACAAAATGAAAGTTATAAAAGGCGAGCATCTAGAAAAACCCAGAATATTAAACCCCTACTGCTTCTCTGAGTATACGGAGAAGTCTTGCTACTGGGCAGGATTTTTAGCAGCAGATGGTTGTATATCTAATGGATCCTTATATATTTGCTTACATAGTCAAGACTTAGATCATATACAGAAGTTCCAATCCTTTGTAGGATCTAACCATAAAATATCTGTAAATACTGATAAATACGACAGGGCACAGACTGCATTCGTAAATAAGCAAATTAATAAAGATTTACTATATAACTTTAATATCACAGAAAGAAAGACTGAAACTTACGAGCTACCTATTATTCCGGACAAATTCTTTTGGAATTTTGTACGGGGGTACTTTGATGGTGACGGTTGTATATGTGAAAGCTTTAGTAATAAAAACAGTAAGACAGCAACCTTATATACCACTATAGTAGGTAGTTATACTTTAATAGACGAACTATATCCGTTATTAGAGCTAAATGGGACTGTTCAAACCAAAGCTAAAGTTAAGGTTATTAAATATTGTACTAACTCTTCTCGTAGGTTTCTAAGTAACATATACTCAAATTCTACAGAGAATCTTAGGTTGAGCAGAAAGTACAATTACTATTTAGATATTTTGAATAGAGGTATAAAAACTAGATGAAGGTATAGTCCATGCCATAGTGAAAACTATGGAATAACAGTATGTATCAGGCAGGACCAGCTAAGATTGCTTGGCAGATTACAAAAGATTCGGGAGTGAACTGCAACAAGGAACAGGCACAGGAATATATTGACGAGTACTTTAAGAAGTTTAAATCTCTACGTAATTGGATTGACTCCAACAAAGAGTTCATCGGAGAGAAGGGCTATGTTTACAGCCACTTCGGCAGAAAGCGCAGGCTTCCTAACGTATTTTCTAGTGATAGAGGCATCGCGGGACACACGCAGCGTTCTGGAATTAACTTTCTAGTACAGTCTGTTGCGAGCGATATTAACTTGCTAGCTGCTATTGATATGCAGAATTGGCTTAATGCAAATCCAGCCTTTGATGCTCGCATCTTCGCTCTGGTGCACGACTCTATTCTTGCAGAAGTCAGGGAAGATCTAGCCGACGAGTATGGAGAAATTCTAAGAGGCTTCATTCAGGCTGATAGGGGTGTATCTATTCCAGGGTCTCCTATCGGATGCGACTTTGAAGTTGGTCCTGATTACTCATTTGGTAATGACAACGATAATCCAAAAACCAAGTACGAACAGTATGAGGATTATTGGAACTCATCTCATGACGATAACGTACAAGAGCTTATTGCGGCTTAACTACCCTCTGTTCGTGCTACCCAATGATAATTGGTTTAGCACGGACGGAGTACTTTTCCTAGACGATAAAGTACTAGACGAAAGGAATATGCCGGGGGAAACTCTAGGCATACGTCGAATACAGTGCGGTAGATCAGACCTGCAACCTTTGAAGAAAGCTGTGTTCCACCCTTCAGAGATGGTAAATAATCGCCACAAATTTTTTATAGATTCTAAAGGCACGCCCTTAATCTATGAGAAAACTTATAGCAGTAAGTTAAAATGCTATAAGATAAAATCAGTGCAACATAAGGGTGAAGCTTCTTTATTGTGGCTTCATGGTGTTTCTTTTCCTATAACTATACCTAGACCTCCCGGAGAGCTAGCGGCTTACGCTAGAGTCCTTCATCAAGGAAGGCACCCCTGGTTGCTCTATGATTACGTAAGTCACCCCACAAAGGACACTTACAGAAAAGTGTAATGGAGTTAAATGACAAAGAGAAGAAGAGTAGCGAATAAAGTTTCTATGAACCTTGTTAGAGTTGAGGCTCTTACAGATACGCAGGCAGAGATGCTGGAGTGTTCGGGAAATTTGATTGCTCATGGTTCCGCAGGCACCGGAAAAACTTTTCTAGCGACTTATAAGGCATTAGAAGATATAATGATTAAAGACCGATATAGCTCTTTAGTCTATATACGAAGTGCAGTACCTACTCGTAACATGGGATTTCTTCCTGGAACAGACAAAGAGAAGGCAGAAGTATATGAAGCACCTTATAAAGAAATTGCGGCGGATCTATTCAATAGAAACGATGCTTATGACCAGCTGAAGCTAAAAGGTATTATTCGCTTTATGACTACTTCCTTTATTAGAGGTAGCACTCTTAAGGACTGTGTAGTAATCGTTGACGAATGTCAAAATATGAATATGCACGAGCTAGACTCCATTATTACTAGAGTGGGCGATAATTGCAAGATTTATTTCTGTGGTGATATGTTCCAAAATGGAGACCTGGGAAATGAAAAGTCCGGTCTAGGTCCTTTTTATGATATTCTTAAGAATATGAATGAGTTTAACTTCTTCGAGTTCAAGATCAAGGACGTAGTAAGAGGCCCTCTCGTAAAAAGTTATTTAACAGCTAAGTATAAGAATAATGAAAGCGGTACTCAGTAATAGAATATTTATAGAAGCAACCCCTAAGCTCGAAAAAGAGCTTAGGGAGGCTTTAACTTATAAGATTCCTACTTATGGAGATGGGCCGCCTCTTATTATACGAAATCTCTCTACTACCTTTCGAAAGGATATTTTAAGTCTACCCATCGGTAGAACTGACCTCATACCAGAAGACTATGAAGTAGTAGACAAACGTTGTAAGCCTGAGGAGACTTTTCCAGCTTTTAAGTTTGATCTAAGAGAGTCGCAACAGGCTATCTTTGATGATATAGAAGATAATGCGCTCATAAACGCGAAACCTTCTTGGGGTAAGACCTTTACGGGTTGCGCTATTTCAGGCAAATTCGGACTAAAAACTCTAGTTGTAGTGCACACTCTACCTCTAATGCACCAATGGGTAGAAGAAGTTGAGAAGAGTTACGACTTTACTCCAGGAACAATTGGAGGAGGAAAATGTGATTACTCTGCGCCGATCACCATAGGAAATGTCGCGAGTCTTTACACGCGCATGGATGGATTGGGTAAAGAGTTTGGTACAATATTAGTTGATGAGTGCCATCATACACCTAGCAACACTTTTACTAAGATTGTAGATCGTTCATTTGCTCGATATAAGATCGGGCTGTCGGGAACTCTGGAGAGACGAGACGGTAAGCATGTAGTAATTCCTGACTATTTCGGAACTAAGGTATACAAGCCTCCAAAAGAAAATAGTATGCGCCCTATTGTTCACGCAGTGAATACTGGCATAACTTTTCCTTACAGTGGCGGCTGGGCGAATCAGGTCACGCAACTGTGCGACTCTCACTTATATAAGGATTTAATTTCCAACTTAATAAGCCATTACGAGCGCAAGGGTCATAGAGTTCTACTAGTATGTGATCGAGTAGAGTTTCTAGAAGAGTTATCTAAGCGCAATAATACCTCTCTAATTGTAGGAGCAACTAAAGATCGTAAAGGCGAATTTGCTAAGATGGATCGAGGTGAAACTCTTTCTATGAGTGCAACCACTGCTATCTTTAAAGAGGGTATTTCATATAATCCTTTAAGCTGTCTAATTATGGCTACACCTATTAATAACGACCCTCTATTAGAGCAGTTGATAGGAAGAATCGAGCGGCTGCACCCAGATAAGCCTCAGCCAATTGTAGTAGATCCCATATTACGAGGCGCCACTACAGAGCGGCAGTTTAACAATCGAGTTGGCTTTTATATGAAGCATGGATTTGAAATCGAGTACATATAAAATAGTTCTTGACAAATTGGTTTAGGAGTAGTATACTTGTTGTTCTTCAGCTGGCCGAAGATACGGCGATGGGCAGGAAATTCTTCACGTAGAATATTTCTGGCTTTCAAGGCACATGCTACTACTAACATAGCCACAAGTATACGAGACCCTGAATACTCGCTGAAGCAAAAAGATTTCAGCGGAGAGAGCTTTCTCAGAAATCCACATGAACTAATAAATAATTCATTTAGGTGGAAAGTAAAGGAGATAGCTCAATACTTAGGCCTAGCTAGTTTAAGAAGCTACGCCTTATACGCGCTAACTGGAGATAAGACTCTAGACCTCTTTCACTGTAATGTGAGTGAGGACACTATCAATCAAAATAGACTTCTTAAATTAGTAGATCAGAAGATATATTTCTACTATGAAGAAGACATTAATAGGAGAAATAAGATATGGCATTGAAGTTTGGTCAGGCAGTAGGTTCCGCACAGAAGAACAAGGCACCTTCCTTTGAAGTTAAGACGGGCGAGAATAAGGCTCGTATGTACGGCGAACTGCTTGCTCGTTATGTGTACTGGATTAAGGGAACTAATGGTAAGCCAATTCCTTTTGAGTGCCTGGAGTATAACCGAGAGACGGAAAAGTTCGGTGGTACAGGCGAAAAGGATTGGGTAAAGGAATTTTATCCAGATGCTAAGTGTGGGTGGGCTTATGCAATTATGGTTATCGACCCTGCTGACGGTGAGGCTAAGGTCTGGAACCTAAAGAAGAAGCTAACCGAGTCCATTATGTCCCTAGCTAAGGACCCTGAGCTTGGGGATCCTACTGATCCTGATACGGGTTGGGACATTGTCTTCGAAAAGAAGAAGACGGGACCAAATCCAATGAACGTAGCATACGAACTTCTTCAGAGAAAGCTTAAGCAGCGTCCTCTAACCGATGAGGAGCGAGAAACGATTGCTAACGCTAAGACTATTGAAGAGTGGCTTCCACGTCCTACTCCTGAGCAACAGAAGGAGCTGCTGGAGAAGATTAAGAACGGAGCAGAAGAATCCGTTGATGAGGAAGTCGGGGAAGAGTTTGACGTTAAGTAATTGCAAAGGAATAAATGGCAGCTATTTATCTGTTAACTTGCGATAAGAATTTACACTATGTTGGAGTTAGTACAAATCCTAAACATAGAATAACTTCTCATTTGTCTGGTAATGGCAGTCGTCTTGTGAAGGAGGCTCTTTTAATAGGAGCCTCCTTTACTTCGTCTATATTACTAGAAAATGATGATGTAAGATCCTTGTACTTATTAGAGCCGGATTTTATTAAAGACTACAACTCTATTGCTCCTTTTGGGTACAATTTGGATAAGGGAGGCAGCCAAGGTGGCATATCTGTTCGTTTAGGTGAGAAAAATTCGCAGGCAATACTCACAGAGGAAATCGTTCTAGAGATCAGAACAGCATTCTGCTACAATAAAGTACCGCAGGGTGAATTAGCTAAATTGTACGGAGTTAGCAGAGAAAATATATCTGCTATAGTAGTGGGTAAAAGCTGGAAACATGTGGGCGGCCCCAGAAGTCAAATTCGTAAGCCTAGGGCGGTTACTGAACAAGATGAGCTTTTGTTCAAGAAAGCTAGGCTAGAGGGCTTAACTTACCAAGAGATAGCAGACAGATACAACAGAAGTCCTGCTACAATAAGGAAGTACTGTTTAAAATGAATAACCGTATTCTACTGACTGCAGACTGGCATATTAAGATAGGCCAGAAAAGCGTTCCGCCTGAGTGGGCAAAGAGCAGATATAAACAATTTTTCGAACAATTACACGCCGTAGAAAGTTTATGCAGCCTGCATATAATTGCAGGAGATGTATTTGATAAACTACCTAACATGGATGAACTAGAGGTATATTTTGACTATGTTAGAGAAGCTAAAACTAGAGTTTTAATTACAACCGGCAATCATGAAGCAACTAAAAAAGGTAAAAGCTTTTTTACAGCTTTAAAAACCGCTACAAATGCGATTAATCCGCTCGTCACTGTTATTGATGAGATATACGAAGAAGATAGCTTTACTATCGTGCCTTATGAGTTTATTCATAAGAAGGGTGTCTGGGATGAATTGGATAAATCCAAGGCACTCTTTAGCCACATTAGAGGTGAGATTGAGCCGCACGTAAAGCCGGAGATTGATCTTAACCTTATTGCAGATTTCCCCATTGTATTTCTAGGGGATCTGCATAGCCACAGCAACTGCCAACGTAACCTTGTATACCCAGGGTCGCCCATGGTTACTAGCTTTCATCGTCATAAAGTGGATACCGGATACATTCTTATTGACGAAGCAGATCTTACTAAGTGGACTTGGCATAAGTTTGATCTACCACAACTTATTCGTAAAACCGTAAGTGACCCTAGCGAGATGGTACCTACTTTTCCGGATCATACCGTATATGAGTTAGAGGGTAGCGTAGTTGATCTTAGCGGAGTTAAGAACTCCGATCTGCTTGATAAGAAGATCGTAAAGCGAAGTTCAGACGTATCTCTAGTGCTAAAGAATGGGATGAGTATAGAGGAGGAGCTAATAGAGTACTGGATGTACGTGTTAGATTTACCCGAGGCTCAGATTAAAGAAGGAGTGAGAGTATTTAATGATTACTCTAAAAAAGCTAAAGTGGGGTAACTTATTTAGTTACGGCGATAATAACGAGATAGACTTTACACAAGATACGCTAACTCAGATTCTCGGAGTCAATGGCAATGGAAAATCTTCTATTGCTCTTATTCTAGAGGAGGCTCTATACAATAAGAATTCTAAGGGAATCAAAAAGGCTGATATTCCTAATCGGCATACTGATAGTGGATACTGGCTAGAGCTTTCTTTTGGCAAGGACGAAGACGACTATCTAGTAAGACTAGATCGAAAGTCTAGTATCAAAATTAAGCTATTTAAGAACGAAGAAGATATTTCTAGTCACACCGCCACTGCTACTTTTAAGCAAATAGAAGACATTATGGAGATTGACTTCAAGATGTTTTCTCAACTTGTATACCAGAACACTAACAGTAGCTTGCAGTTCCTGGTAGCTACAGATACAAATAGGAAACGATTTCTAATTGATCTTTTAAAGCTGGATGAGTATGTAGCTTTCTTCGAGCTATTTAAAGATACAGTAAAAGAACATGCTAACAACGTAGCTAAGATTCAGGGTAAGGTCGAGACCGTAGACCAGTGGCTAAATCAGAATAAACTTTCATCTATAGAGGAAATGGAAGTTCTAGACACAGATGGGTATGAGACTTACGAAGAAGAAAGAGAAATTGCTCGAATCTCGTTAGAGATCGCTAACATTGACAAGACTAACCGAGCGATTGCCAATAACTGCAAGTATAAGGAACTTCTCAAAAAGATAAATATTGAGGAGATTCAAGCTATTCAAGTAGAACCTACTAAGTCTTACGACGATGAGCAATCTGAGCTAGGAGGTCTTACATCAGAGCGTACTAGAAAACTTGCGTACATTAAGAAGATTGAGGGGCTAGGAGATACCTGTCCTACCTGTGAACAGACTGTAACTCCTGAGTTTAAAACGGGCTTAGTAGCGGATGAGAAGGCTGAAGTAGTTCAGCTTGATGCAAAGATCGCAGATATTAAGGCTGCTATTGAGAGTATTAAAGCTAACAATACTCGCTATTTGCATAAGAAGGAGAAGATTAAAGAGTGGGAGGAACTTTACGCTTCCATCAACAACTCTCTGCCTAGCGAGCCGATTACGAAAGATGACCTAGAAGGAGAGCTGACCAACCTCGGTCTTAAAGTGTCTAATACTAAAGAAAAGCTGAGAGCCGTAATGGCGCAGAACCAGATTGCTGCTAAACACAACAGTAAGATTTCTGTTGTGTTAGAGCAGTCGGAGCAGTTTCAAAAGGAGTTGGAGACTTACTCTGAGCAGCTAGAGACTGAGAAGAAAAACCTAGCGACGTTGGAGTTGTTGAAGAAGTCTTTTAGCACTAGTGGTCTTATTGCCTATAAGATTGAGAACCAGGTAAAGGAGTTAGAGGAGCTTGCTAACGAGTATCTGGCTGAATTATCTGATGGTAAGTTCACTATCGAGTTCTCTGTGGATAGTGACAAGCTGAATGTCATTATTACTGATGAAGGTCGTCAGGTTGAGATTCAAGCTTTATCTTCTGGAGAGTTGGCGCGAGTTAACACGTCTACGTTGTTGGCTTTGCGCAAACTGATGAACTCTATCTCCAAGTCTAAGATCAACGTATTGTTTCTGGACGAGGTCGTCAGCGTTCTAGATGATCCGGGTAAGGAAAAGCTTGTAGAGGTACTTCTGAAGGAGGATCTAAATACATTTATCGTAAGTCACGGATGGCAACACCCACTGCTAGCTAAGCTAGAAATTGTGAAGGAGGACAATGTATCTAGGATTGAACGTGAATGAGGAGCAGCTTTGGCTTCCTCTTGATTATACTCAGCCAGATTACAAGCCTAAATACTTTGGAAACTGCTGTAGCAGGGAGAATATAGCAGATGAAAGTAGAGAACGAACTCTTACTAACGGAAGAATCGAGCTTCAATGAATTTGTTGGAGCTTTGGAGAAGACATGGTTAACTCAAGAGCCAAGGGAGCACGCGGAGAGTCTAATGTACGAGATTTACTTGTCTCGATTACGGGACTACCATTTGAGCGAACCCCTGGTAGCGGATGTGGAGCAATTAAAGGAGACCTTCATATTCCCGGAAAACGAAATAGATTCTGCATAGAAGTAAAGAATTATGCAGAGTCTCCGTTGACCGATAAGATTTTCACTAACAAGACTAATAATCTGATTGTGTGGTGGACTAAATTAAAACAACAGGCAAAAGCCTGCAAGCAGAAGCCCCTCTTAATCTTTAAGTATAATAGATCTAAGCTCTACGTCGGAACAGAAGAAAAACCAGCATTGGTTGATAAATTTCTTTACATTTCGTGGTTAGACTGCTATATTATGTTAATGGATGACTGGCTTCAGAAAGAGAGTATTGAGTGGGTTACGTAGTCTACTTACTACTGTTTTATGAGAATAACATGTATATAGGCTTAACTAACAATCTTGAAAGAAGAGTTAGAGAGCATCAAGTAACTTTCAAAGATTATTTTGAGGTTCATATATTAAAAGCTGGTTTATCACGAGGTGAAGCATCTAAGTTAGAAACTGAATTAATTGATGAATATAGACTCACATACAAATGTAAGTTATTAAATAAAGCTAATAAAGGTATTGCGCCTACAGGAGTTTCCGGGTCTGAGCATCCCCAAAGTAAACTTACATTGGATAGTGTACTGAAGTTGAGAACTTTATGGGTAACTTCTAAAGGGACTTTAAAACTTAAAGACTTGGCTCAGCAATTTAATGTTTCTACCACTTGTATACATAATGTGCTGAATAATAAGAGTTATATAGACCCTAACTATACTCCACCAAAAACTCCAAGTACCCGGCTCAGTAAGCTATCATTTGAAGACATTTTACACTTGAGAACAGAGTATAAAAATAATAAACCAACTTTAAAGAGTTTAGGTGCTCAATATGGTATAACAGGAGCATACGTTGGTAGACTTATTGCTGGAAAAGCGTTACCTCATGCTCCAGGCCCTATAAAAGGAAAGGATTATTAATGGCTAGTTTTAAGACAAACCTGCCTCACGACAATGTTCTTATTGTTGACGCTATGAATTTAGCTTTTAGATTTCGCCCATATAAGCCTAGCGAGGTTGTGGGTAAGTTCGCGGATGAATTTGTAGCAACCATCGAGTCACTGGCTCGTTCCTATGATGCCGGACAGATTATTGTTTGTGCCGACATGAAGGGCAGTAGGTACCGTCGAGAACTGTACCCAGACTATAAAGCAAATCGTAAAGAACTAGCAGAGGCTCAAAGCGAGGCAGAGAAGCTTCAGTCTCAAGCATTTTTTGCGGAATATGAGCGATGCTTGGAAGTAGCAGATAAGCGGCATCTAGTTCTTCGCTATGAAGGCGTGGAAGCTGATGATCTGGCGGCGTATCTAGTAACTCGCAGACGTGATTTCGGTTTTAATCAAATATGGCTTATCAGTTCTGACCGAGACTGGGATCTCCTAGTTAAGGACGACGTTAGTCGGTTTAGTACGGTAACTCGTAAGGAGATTACAGTTGACAACTGGCCTCACGAGGTTCCACCTGAACAGTATCTATGCTATAAGTGCTTAATGGGAGATAAGGGTGACAACATTCCGGGAGTGCCAAAGGTCGGCCCTAAGACAGCTGCGAAACTTCTTGCTGAGCACGGCTCAAGTTTCGATATTGCCGACTCCCTACCTCTACCAGGTAAGTACGTCTATATCCAAAACCTAAACGCATTTGGTAAGGAAGGCATCTTCCTTAATCACGAGCTTATGGATCTAGAAACGTATTGCGAAGAGGCAATCGGAGCTGATAACGTGCGTGATATAGGTATGCGACTAATGCTCAATGAGCGTAATATGACGGATTTTAAATCCTCAAGTAATTAAGGAGAAATATGCAATTAGACTATAGTAGAGACGCTTCTCTTTCTAAGTTTAGCATAGAAACATTGAAGGACAGATACATGGTTCCGGGCGAGACGTCCCCTCAGGACGTATTTGCCCGAGCTGCTAGAACTTTCGCTGATGATGACGCTCACGCACAGCGTCTGTATAACTATATTAGCAAGCTTTGGTTTATGCCGGCTACCCCTATTCTTTCTAACGGAGGAACGAAGCGGGGACTTCCAATTAGCTGCTTTCTAAACTATGTTCCTGATAGTAGAAAAGGAATTACAGACCACTATACTGAAAATGCTTTTCTATCTAGTGCGGGCGGGGGCATTGGAACTTATTGGGGAGACGTAAGAAGTTCAGGTACTAATACGAGTGGGGGCTCACAGAGCACAGGAGTTATTCCTTTCGTGAAGGTAGTAGACTCTGAAATGCTTGCTTTCTCTCAAGGTATTACTCGTAGAGGAAGTGCTGCGGTTTATCTAGATATGTCTCATCCAGAAATCGAAGAGTTCCTAGATATTCGTAAGCCTACAGGGGGAGACATTAGTAGAAAGTCTCTCAATCTGCACCACGGAGTGCTAGTTACAGATAAGTTCATGGAACTTATTGAGAGAGCAACACTAGAACCGGGCTTTGATGATAGCTGGCCTCTAATTGATCCTCACACAAATCAGGTTGTTAAGACTGTTCCAGCTAAGGTTCTGTGGATCAAGTTAATGCAGAATCGCATGGAGCAAGGTGAGCCTTATATTATCTACATTGATGCTCTGCAAAGAGCACTTCCAGATTTTCAAAAGAAGTTAGGTCTTAAGGTACATCATAGCAATCTATGCGTAGAAATTACTCTTCCTACGAATGAAGACAGAACAGCAGTATGCTGCTTGTCTAGTCTTAACCTGGAAGAGTTCGATCAATGGCATGACGTTCCCGAATTTATTCCTGACGTTATGAGAATGCTCGATAACGTTCTCACTTACTTCATTGAGAATGCTCCGGATGAACTCTCTAAGGCAGTATATAGTGCTCAGAGGGAGAGAAGCGTTGGTCTAGGTACTATGGGCTTCCACGCTTATCTACAGCGCCATGATATTCCTTTTGAGAGCACTCTAGCAATGAGTGCCAATATGCGAATGTTTAAGCATATTAGTAGTCAGGCAAATCAAGCATCTTATGATCTTGCTGTTGAGCGAGGTGCGTGTCCAGATGCTGCCGAGTTTGGAATCATGGAGCGTTTCGCACATAAGATGGCAATTGCGCCGAACGCTTCCAGCTCTATTATCTGTGGTAACACGTCACCCTCCATCGAGCCTTACAGAGCCAACTGCTTCAATCAGAAAACTAAATCCGGTACAAGCATGCTTCATAACGAGTACCTAGAGCATCATCTAGATGAGTTAGGTATGAATCACAAGGAAGTCTGGGACAGCATTATGGCCCATAAGGGCAGTGTGCAGCATCTAGAGTTTCTAGATGACCATACTAAGGCTGTATTTAAGACCGCAGATGAAATAGATCAGAGATGGATTATTGAGCACGCTGCATACAGGCAGCAATATATCTGTCAGTCTCAGTCCTTAAATCTTTTCTTCGCTCCAAATGTAAGCAAGCATGAGCTTCATGATGTGCATATGCTAGCGTGGAAGAAAGGGGTAAAAACTCTATATTATCTACGTTCAGATTCAACACTCAAAACTGAGAACATCAATGAAGCGGTAGAGCGACATGAGTTCAAGTTTAGTTTTGCTGATAATGACGAATGTTTAGCTTGTGAGGGATAATATGCAAAAATATGAACTAAACTCTCCTATTTTTCAGGAGAGAAACTACTACAAGCCTTTTGACTATCCGTGGGCATTTGAGTATTTCAAGAAGCAAAACCATGCTCACTGGATGGAAGAAGAGTTAAACTTCGCTGATGACGTTAGAGACTATAATGAAAAGCTAACTCCTGGAAATCAGAATCTTATTAAGAATATTCTAAAGTTCTTTACACAAGCCGACGTAGGGGTAGCAGGAGGTTACTACGACCATTACCTGCCAATCTTTAAGAAACCAGAACTGAGACAGATGATGGGAACTTTTGCTGCTATGGAAGGCACTCATATGAGCGCCTATAGCGCGCTCGTAGATACTTTAGGGCTTCCTGATGATACCTACCAGATGTTCCTTCAGTACAAGTCTATGGTAGATAAGCACGACTACTTAAGCGACTTTGGAACCGAGGACCTCTTAGAGCTCGCTAAGACGATCGCTGTATTCAGTGCCTTTACCGAAGGTGTGCAGCTATTTGCAAGTTTTGCTATTCTACTGAACTTTCAGCGTCACAATCTCATGAAGAATATGGGGCAGGTTGTTGCTTGGTCTATTAGAGACGAGACTTTGCACGTAGAAGGCATGACTAAGGTTTTTCGTACTATGGTTGAGGAAAATCCTCATATCTGGACGGATGAACTTAAGTATGAAATCTATTGTGCAGCAGAACGAGTAGTAGAGCTAGAAGACGCTTTTATTGACACTTGTTTTGAAGGTGCTGATCTAGAGAATCTCGATATTACTCCTGGCGAAGTTAAGGCGTACATTAGAGAAATTGCTGATAGACGGCTTCTTGCTCTAGGCCTTAAATCTATATTTCACAGTAAGCCCGGTAATCTGCCTTGGCTTCCGGCACTTCTAAACGGAGTAGAACACGTTAACTTCTTCGAGAACCGTGCCACGGCGTATAGTCGTGCTAGCACAACCGGAAACTGGAAAGACATCTTTAAGTCATAAAAATAGCCGCTACGATTTCTCGTAGCGGCTTTTATTTTATCTTAAACGATTTCTGTAAGCTTTAGCAAGCTTTTCATCATATTTATTTTCTTTATAAGCAGGGCCATTATAACCTTTTGCAAAAGCCGCCCAATTACCTGCTTGTAAATGACGATCTAACTTATTTGCAATAACGAAGTTTACAAAGGCTCTAAGTTGCTCACCCTCACTTCTAGACTGAGCGTATACAAAATCCCACGGATTACTAAAGCCACAGACTCTGTAGTTTGCTCCGAGAATCTGAAAACCTCCATAGCTTGCAGAAGAAAGTCCGGCATCTACATCTAAACCTGTAGCTAATAGTAATTGATTCCATCTTCCTTCCTGACTTCCAGGGTAAAGCTTTCGATTCCACGATCTAGATGATATAGAAGGATAAGCTCTATCAAACCTATGCTTAGTCAGTCTACTGAATATATGAGGTTCGAATAAGATGGCCGGTCTTCCATCAATAAAGGGACGAGAAGCAGCCTCTACATCCCATACAGCCCAAATTTTAGCGGAGTCTACCTTAAGCTTAGAAGCAGCTTCTGCAATATCCACACTTCTTAAAGCATCATCAGTTCCGTCAGTTAGGCAAGTTAGCAGAGCGCTTCGAGTCTTTGGCCCGTAATCTCCATCAAGTACAAGTGAATAGCCTAAATTATTCAGTATCGTCTGTAGGTCTAAAACTGTCACTTCTATCCTTTCTAACCTCTCTATTAATAAATCTTACTAAATTCATAGTAGTATCTGTTTGAACTATCACGCTTTCGTTGAGTTCATTTACAGCATCTTTGAGGTCTTGAGCCAGCCTGTGACTCTTTTTAGTGTCTCTGCCAGTCTCATCCTGATGTTCTCTTACAGCATCAATTAGGTCTTTAAGAGTACGATCACTGACAAAACTAGCAGAGACTACACTATTTGTATTAATTGATCCAGGCTTATCTTGTGTCTTGACGTACTTCCATACACCTGCAAGACCTGTTCCTACGGCTACTACTATGTAGAGAACCGCCTGCGCCCAGATAGGTAGACTAGTAGGATCCATTATATCTTATTTTTACCCCTAGCTGCCAGATCTGCCAGCTTAGCATCCCCTGCACAGAACCAGAGAGAGATTATATCTAATACTAAGGCAGCAAAATATAAAGCATTAATGGGGGATAGCCAAGCTAGTCCTAGAGCCGCTATAAGTAACTTGCCCCATAACATAGCTCCTAAAAAACAGCCTACTGCTCTTATATGTGCAGAAGGTCTCCAAGCCCCATTAATTACTAGAAAGCAAAGCCTTACTAAACCTGTGACGAGTGCGGTAATACCCCATTCAAGCTGGCCCATAACTAACAGCATAGGATAGTAAAAAGGCTGGGTTATAAAGAGATCGGGAGAGCCTAAAGTTATTAGGCCCCACCCAACCATCGCAGCAGAGAGAATCCACTCAGGCATTCTCTCTCGAAAAGTTTCCTTAAATCTGACTACTATCAAGGAACACCAGCAGGATTTAGTATAGAGTCTATACTAGCTTTAAGGTAGCCTAGTTGACTAGTAGTACCTTGAATCTGACTAATAGACGAATCAATAGTGCTTCTGATATTTGTATTTGCTCTTCCGGCCGAAGGCATAGGTTCTTTAAGCATGTTAATTTCAGAAGTTTTAGAGGACAAATAGTCGCACAACTCATCAATATGCACCTTAACTTGCTTAAGTACTTGAAGCTCCTTGGTTTCTACCAGTTCGAGTGCTGCCCTGTAATCATCGTTATTAATTTCCGTCATAAAATCTCCTTACCATATACCTAATCTAACTCGTAATCTATTTGCGTCATAGACTCTAAGCTGATTACTTTCCAATTCTAGTCTTGCACCCGAAGATGCGGTTCGTAATAAACCTATATTTGCTGTTAGAGCACTAAGACTAGCGACACTTAACTTATTGGCTGTAATAGATCCTGTGGTAATTCTATCGCCATTGATAATAGTACCGCCATGATTGATGACTAGGTTAGTTCCACCCCACCATGAACCGAGGTGTATTGAATTAGCTACATCAGGATAGTCTCCTTGAATAGCTCTAATAAACCCTTCTCCTGGGTACCATACATAGAAATTATGGGCTGGTAGTCCTCCATTATTTCCCGCCGCTATAGGTTGAGTTACTACATTACCATTATCACCTGTATAGTAGATATAACCATTACTCCAATAAACCCAACCATTAGAGGGATTATACTCAAAGTTAATTCCAATTACACCTATATTACGAGCACCAATAGTAAGTTTGTTTGCGGTAATAGTATTAGCAGCGATCTTTCCACCATTAATGTCCGTAGAGTCACCGCCCGCTTTCCAATCAAAGAGAGTAGTACTGCCTGCGATACGAATACGTCCAGGGTCAATTATTGTAGAGCCTTGGTTAATTCGTGTTGCTGGATCTTGAGCTCCTGTAGCCGCATTATTAGCAACCGTTTGCGCTTCTGTATTTCCTACGTTGGTACCTGCAGGAGCACCTACAGTAGCGTTATTTTGTGGTTTACCAGTACCTGAGACACCGGACCATGTAGCTGTAGTGCCTAACGAAGCTATAGTAGTACCTGGACCGCCTACGCGTATGGTACTAGCTAAAATAGAATCGGCCTTGATGGCGGACGCGTCTAAAGTTCCTACGGTTATGCGATCTCCGTTCAGAGTTCCTACGGTAATATGATTTGTAGTAATTGCACCGTTTTGTATTAAGGTACCCGGGATTACTTCTTCTATTCTAACATCTTGGAATTGGTGTACTCGTGTTCCTGTTCCGTATGCTCCTATAATTAGCGGAAACATACGTCTAGCCTGAGCGGGAAAAGGCTTGCTAGTACCTGATCCAAAAGTACCTATAACTTGAGTCCATTCAGAACCTATCACAGTACCTGTAGCTGCATAGTACCAAAAGGTCCCATCTCCCGTTATATTCACCCCATTAGCATCCAATAGACCCACACCTAGATATACGCCTTGGTCTCCTGTACCTGAAGCTGTTCTAGCCCAGGCTTTAAATCTGTAGGTTTTTTGAGGGTCTAGAGGACTTGTAGTACCTATAGCACCCCCCTCTCTCTCGGATACTTGATATGCGGTGTTACCTGCCTTACCGTCAGCTACAAATACAATATTTCCCAAGGCTCTATCAAACCTCCAAGGGTTCCAAGCAGAACTATCTGAAAATCCTGGATCTCTGTTTAAAGCCGACCCAGCCTCTTGTACTGCTAGAGCCTTTGCAGTAATTGCATTGGCAGCAATTTGATCTGCGCCTATTGTACCTGATTGGATTTCATTAGCTGTAATTGACTTAGCAACAAGTCTATTTGCGTTCACGGTTCCCGTAAGAATACGATCACCGTTAATTATAGTACTTACACCTGCGTATAATACTAGATCCGATCCGCCGTTCCAGCGCGCTATCTTGATATGATTAGGGTCTTGCAGGTAGCTCATATCTGTGGTAGCGTCTAGATAGCCCCGACCCGGCACATATAGAAATAACGTTCCATAAGCCCAATCTCCGCCTGCTGCAACAACGGAGTGTGTAGTTTGGGTACCATCATTATTAACTACTGTAATTTGACCCGCGTCCCATACTACGCCGGTTCTATCTGCATTTACGCGAATGTTTAAACCTGCTACAGAGATGGGTCTATTCGCGACGACGAGTTTATTAGTTGATACAGCGTTTGCAGCAATCTTTTCTGCGGTTACTGCATACATTCCTAGCTTTTCTGCCGTAACAGCGCTATTTACTAATTTTTCTGTAGTAATGCTGTTATTTTCTACATCAGCACTAGTAGCACTTACCCACGCACCGTTATAATACCTGTATAACTCACCGTCCGCTTTGTTGAAAACAATAGTCGGTCCGTTATAATTTAAAGGCGAAGGTAAAGTATCAACTCTCTTAATGGGTTGAACATCAGGAGTAAAGTCATTTACGTCGATACCTGCTACAGTGGTAAAGCTATGTCTTGCTGTTACAGCAGATCCATTACCTGAAGTATCAAATGTTTGAGCAGTAACTTTATATGCTGTGGCTCTAGCAAGCCCAGTCCAGATCATTGAGCCTCCACCTTTCGCAGCATTTACTCTTCGAGAATCAATCCTTACATCAGAGGAGTTATACAGTACAATTTCAGTAAAAGCAAGATCAGATTCAGGTCCATTATTCCACACTATTTCAGCAGTATTATAGCTTGCTTTTACTTCTATTATAGTAGGGTTAGAGGGTGGCGTTAAATCACGGGCACTAACTATAGTAACTTCATCTGAAAACCCGCCTTTGTTACCTGCGTTATCTACAGCGCGAACCTGAACTTTATAAGTCTGGTTGGGAGCGACCCTTATAGTATATAAATTAGAACCAGCGGTAAATATCACAGGCTCTAAAGAAGCTCCTTCTTTCACAGCTACTTCATAGTATGCCACGTCATCAGCAGTAGAAGCAGTCCATCTAGACTGAAGAGTTACTACGAAGCTTCCATCTGGATAAAAGTCAATGAATGAGTTAAGTACTACTCCAATTGTCTTAGGCGGAGGTGTAGTGTCTCCGAACCCACCTGCTTCAATTATCTCAACTCTATCTTTTATATTCTTTACATCGTCTTTGACGATAGTAAAATCTCCGCTAGGTACAACGGCTTTAGTAGTGCCTTTGACACCACTTGGGCCGTCTACTATTGGAGGATAGAAAGGGGAGTAGTACGTTTTACTCATTGTGCTTGAATTACCTTATGTCTTACCCAGTAGTACTTTACTACTCTGCTGTCTATTCCACCAAACACATCTACATAGGTGTTAGTAGGGATAGATATTGTTGCAATAAGATTCGCTGTTAACATATATACTTCTAGAGAAGTACCATCGGACAAGCCCTTTATCGGCCCATCCTTACTGTCACTCACAGTAAAAGAGTTATCTGACGTTATCTCTTTTATATAGTAAGCCCTATTAGCTACTAAACCATTAGATGTACTACTGGAGGTTATTAGCTCCCCCACTCTTAAGCCATGTGGCTCACTAGTAGTTATAGTATTTCCGCTAATAGATACCGCCTTAACGTATAGGTAAGGTGAGTAAGAGCTGTATAGTTCTGTAGACATGTTTCGAGTGTTAGCTTGTGGATTATTCTCCCAACGCACTTCTACTGCTGAGGTAGTCTCGGTTCCCGCATCTTGACTAGTAGCAGTTAGATTAGTAGGAGACCCAATAGGCGTTACAGCTCCTAGATTAGAAGCTAACCCGGAGGCTGCTTGCTTACTTATATTGCTGAGTCCGTAGAAGCTATCATCATACTCTTCTGCTACAATATCTACGGAAGAATCTACCTGATGAGTTAAAGTAGTAATTCTAAACTTCTTATCAAGCCATCCATAGCGTTCGTTCTGAAGCTGAAATACTCTACCTGCCAACATTAAGGCACCGCGAGGGGCCATGTTGAAGCTAATAGTTAACCCATAGCGAGATTTATTTAGATATTTATCAGCTAAGAGTCGAGTATTGTAATAGTTAGTAATGCCTGGAACAGTTAAGTTACCCTTCTTTTGAACACCCTTGTCTATCTTTTGATAAACAGAGTTAAAGAAGCTGATATTACGAGATTCGAACTTATTCGCAGGATCAGCGTACGCCGCCGTTAGGGCATTAAAAGAAGACCTGACCCCTTCGTCAGTTATGCGAATTTTACCTATTATATGATCTGAGGTAACATTGTATACCTCTTCTTCCGTCCTTTCTATAAGCCCTACGGGCTCTTCAACTTCTAGATCATACTTACCGTTAGTGTATCTAAGCACACCGCCAAAATGCTCAAGGAAGCTATTAACGTTATCGAATAGAGGCAGAGAGGTATCAATACCTATATTCGTTTGGTGCTTGGTAACATAGCGTTGGCTAAATTCATCCCATCCTAGGTATCTCCAATAATCTACACCATCACAATCATAAAGAGAATAGCCAGGAATTATAGTGCCATCCTTCATTGCTCTTACCGGATTACCGTCAGTAACGAGAGACAACACCGCAGGAGTAGAACCAGTTCTAGACAGTTGAAGACTGGTTACTCTTTCTAATCCTTCTACTGTACCAGATACGTGAATAGGCTTATTCGCCTTAACACCAGCAGTTACGACTCGGTATAAGCTATTATCCGAGTATACTAGTTCTCCTAACTTGTAAGACTTCCAGCTATTCCATTTGTTGGTAAGCTTACCTAAGACATTAGTAAACTCTACGAAGCCGCCCTCACTACCTACAACGCTGCCCTGCCAGAGCAGTCGTCCTTCAGCGGGATAACGATATACGTCTCCCTCAGTAACAGAAGAGTCACTAGCTAATTGAACTGTAACATTTGATTGTTGATCGCACGTACGCGCAGACTCTAGCCATGTACTAAGGTTTAGATCTTCATGAGGATCTAAACCTCTACCATAAGTCGTAGAGCAGATATAGTTCATTAGCTGCATAGCTGGATTTATAGAGACTCTGCTATCTGCATATGCAGGAGTAAGACTAATTTCATCTCCATTTTTAGGATGGAGACCATAGTCCCAGAGCTCATCAATGGTTGCAACTCTGCTCGCTCCATTGTACGAAATTACTCTCTTAGTCTGGGAAGTCTTTGTGCCTCTTACCGGGTCAATCCTAGTCAGCGTAATATCGTAGTTGTTATAGAATCCATCCGCTGTAGAAGCAGTAGTGGGAAGCGTAATTACATTACGTCTGACTAAGTACTTACCTACAAGACTAGAAGCGTTGCTGCCTGCCAGTTGCCACGAATAATTTGTAGTTAAAGTAGAGCTAGTTATACTACCTACTAGTACAGCTGATTCAAAGTATGGATCAGTTACAGGACTACCATCTGCCTCTACTACTGAAAATACGCTGGAGTCTTCTGCCGGGTCGCCTCCTATAGTAAGTGCAGGATTTGGAGCAAAATTAAATTGCACAAAGCCATTTGAGTTACTTACACTAGTAATAGGTGTAAGCCATTCGATCGAATTTGATCCTTCTGCCTCTTTATGATTATACGTAAACATGGTCCAAGTCTTAGAATCTTTTACCATTCTAAACTTAGTTAGAGTAGGAACTCCATTTACGTAACCCAAAGGAGGGTCTATACTAAATCTAAACCGTGTGTTTAGAGTCTTGTCTTTATTACTAAATGTCCATTTGTCTATAATTTGAACAGAGTTCAAGAGTACAGAACCGTCGTCTCGTTGGAGGGTGACGAAGTCGCCTAACTGGAAGTCTTCTGAGGATTCTCCTACTGCTTTTGGATAGTGAGAGTAGCTTTTATCGTAGTTAAAGCAGTCAATTAGCTTGCCTCGAACAATAAACTCTAACGATGGAATAGTGGTCTCACCTTCTTCCACCTTGTACTTAACTACTACGTACGCAGTATCCATTAGACGATGGTTAGGTCCCCAATAATCTGCAGTATCCTTACCATTCCAGTAGTCATTTTGAATCTTAAAGCCATTACTCTTAGCAATGGACACAAGAGATGAAGCCGCTTTCTGCCCCGGTTTTCCCGAGAAGAAGTCGATTACAATGTTTTGTGGCGATGTTAAAGCAATACTCTCTCCGTCAACCACACCTGCGCCGGAATTGTTTACAGTAGTTACTGCGGGTTCCACATATGGCTGATAGTTTTGAATTTGGTTAAGGTCATAACGAAGAAGTCCTGCTCTAACCACTTCAGTTCTGTTGCTGTAGTAGAAATCATAAAAAGGAACTTTAGTATTAGGTGCTGTAGATACAGTACCTCCTAGTACGTCTCCTCTATCTGCTCTACCTCTACAGATTAGATTAACTGTATCTTCATCTGTTTGAGTACTGCGAGCATCGAAGTCAGCCTTATTGCTGCAGATCAGTGAGTTACCATCAATAATAGCATCATACAGTCCCGCAATCTCACCTTCACTTAGAGCATATACTACATATACAGTGGAGCTATCATTATTGAGTGTATCTGCAAATATAGGCGTACCTAATGTATTTCTTACGCCATAAATAACTGGGATACTCTTCGACTGAAGTTGGAAGTCCAGTTCTGTACTTCTTTCTTCAGTGGCTAAGTATTTTCTTACTTTAACCTTGGTTCCAATGCCTAGGAATCCTTTCTTTACTTTAACGTCTTGCTTCTCTACCTGCACCGAGTACTTAGCTAGAAGATTAACTGACGTCTCAGAATGAGAAAATCCCTTATCATAAGCGTATGATACTTTCAAAGCTGACCGAGGTTGAGGTACTCCGTTCTGGTCTAAAGCTCTATGAAAGTCATCCGAAGTTATTCTACCCTTTACTTGAGAGAAGTCGCCCCAATGACTAGTAAGATTCCATGTTACTGTTAAAGCTGTATCGTCATCATCGAAACCTACGCCGGAGATAATACCCTTAAATAAGAGAAAGGGTTCTCCAACCAACCTACCTTCTTGAAAATACGCTTTGTAGATGAAGACTTCTCTATTTACGAAAGAAGCATAGTTGTCGTCATTTTTATCAAGAAGTATGCTTACTACTTCTTCGGACGCAAGAGCTAATTCCAAGTTCAGTCTAGGGGAGACGACTAAATCATCGTCTATTCGTCTCACTCTGATCTTATCTGCGGCTCTAAATCTATAAATATTTACTGTAGCCTCAACACTTCCTGATAAGGCTATCTTATCGTTTTCTCTAAAGCCAGCCTCGACTAAATCTACCCCCGGAACTCTAATGTCCCAAGTTATCTCGTCTACCTGCTCTATTGATGCGTTAGAAGACTTAGCATATGCCCCTAATCCATTGCCGTCTAGGACGAGCGAGTAGGAACTAGCTTTTGCTACTACATCTTCAGATACGGCCGAGACTTTGAGAACCTTGTTAGCAACATAAACTTTAGGCCCATTAAAGTTTCCAGAAGAGTCCTTGCTTGCGTCATCAAAGGTGACTTCTCTAGAAGCATCAGTTATGTAAGTATAGCGCTGAGGATCAGTGCCCCCAGCTCTAGAAGGTCTTTCGAACTTCACCAGGTGGGCATACTGAAACTCTTCTCCGCTAAGTAGCAGATCTTTAACCTCGGGATGAATATTACGTTCTTGCATCATTGGACCTAAGTATAGCAACTACCGTACCAAAAAGTCAAGCTAAAATTTTATTTAGGCTTGAATTTCTTCGCATTGTAGACTGAAGCTAATTCGCCCATCTTCGTCAATAGAATGTTCATGTACATCTGACGTTCGACGGACTCTAAACTTCGGGTTAAAATTAATTATGGAGCCTTGTGTTGTAGTTCTTTGCAGCGGAGGGAAAAAGTGTACTCTAACTTCATTAGTTGCAGGTCTCACTGTTCCCGCTTGGTACGTTACACTAGTCTCTACTCTAGTTACTTTGTAGACTTTTTGGTGATTAAAATCTTCGGAGTCCTCTAAGGAGAACATGTCGCCCGGCTTCGGAGTATTAGTTCCTGTAAAGCTTCCCGAGCCTGTCATATATAGACTAGATCTTCCTGACTCTATAGAGCCTTCGAAATCCTCACCATAAACCGTTAGCTCTTGATTAGCTACACTAACTGCAAAAGCAGGGCTTTTAGGTCGAGAGTATTGCGGAAGAGCTACATAGAAGACTTTTCTTTTACCCCTTTCCAGTAGAAAAGTATCCACTGGATCAAACTGATCTCGGAGTAAAGGATTGTATGAGATACCGAACTCCCAGTACTGTAAGCCTTGATCTGCAGAAATACCTCTACCACTATTAGTTCTGGAGGTTTGAGTAGATTCTACAGACTTAAAGTTAACGGCTTTGAAGCCCGGTCCTGGGAGACCAGACGCTGTCTGATCTCCCGCCTCGCCTATAGGAAAATTAGGATCTGGTAATATATTGGAAAACTGATTAAATACTGCCATTATAGTTTCGATCCTGTACTGTTAGGTCTGCTGTAGTTAGCGGTGTTTACGTCCTCCATAAAGGTAGCACCATTAGCATTTGCAGCTTCTCTAAGCATGGAGATTATGTTACCTCTCTGGTTTAGAAGAATATCCTCTACTCCAGAAGAATCTAGCGTAGAGATTTGGAAGGTTGCGTTTATCTGCTTAGCTTCCGAAGCCTTATCCGCAGGAGTGACCGTTAGCGGTACCTTAGGCACTGCAGGTTCTGGTCCCTTCTCTCCGAACATGAATCGAGCGGGCCCATAACCTCTTGGAACATCTCCTCCATAAGCGGATCCAATTACAGAATAATTGGAAGCATTGTTTCCATACCCTTGAGAGCCTCTAAGATATCCCAGTTCTCCTCCTACGTTAGTATTTTGTCGTGCTAGATCGACGCTATCGCCTCTCTTGCCGATACTAACTGTAGAAGGTGGTTCTGCTGAAGCACTGTTAGCGATTGCCGACTGATACTGAGTACCTGAAATAATGGCTAGCTGTGCGGCGCCCATGGCTCCGATGATACCAGCCATAATTACGTTAGCAGGAAACGGTCCAGACCCAAGAGCCAAAGCAACACCAGTAGCAGTTCCGATGACAGCCTGAGCCATCATCATCTTCTTATTTGTTTCAAACTGCTTCTTTGCTACTTGATCTTTTCGCTTTTCCATAGCCTGAATCTTAGCTAGGCTCTCTGCACTCTTACCATCTCTCTTTTGCTCTGCTGCTATTTCTCGGTCGATGGCCTCTTCCTTGGCTCTAGCAGACGCACTTGTTGCGGCCTGAATCGTAGAAAGAGCACCTGACACTACGGAGGCAATTGCAGCAAAAGAGGTACCAAAGTCTTGAGCAGTGCTGAAGCCTACTTCGCGTACAGATTCTAGGGCAAAGATGACATTTGAAGTCATTTGGCTCATACCCTGATAAACTGCAGTAACCATCTCACCATCAGGACCTAGTTGATTTAGAGCCTCAACAGTATGAGCAGTTAAATCATCTAGAGTAACCAAGCTGTCCTTAATTACCTGCGTTCTGTCCCTATTAGCAGCGCCCAAGTTAATCTTAGGTACTTCTAGCCTATCTAGACTAATAGCTAGTTGAGCTATGGTATCTTCGGCTCTCTTAGCAACAATTACGATCTCTTCTATACTTTCTGGAACTTCTGAAGGAACAGGAGCTACAGGAGCAGCGTGTGCCGCAGAACCGACTAGGCTTTCGGCACTTGCTACACGGCGATCGTTATGAGCAAATCTTATGTTAGGACGCTCATAATATCGACTTACAGCTAGTGCAGATTCTCTCGTAGAAGTAGAGGCCCGCAGCATTTGGAGAGCACGAGTTTCATACTTCTCCATTTCTCTGGCGATGAATTCAAGCTGTTCGTCAAACGTAGCCTGAAGAACTTCCTTACCCATCTCTCGACGGAAGTTAGCCTGCCTATCGGGGTGCCACTGAGCAATACCATGAGCCTTCCCACCATCTCCAATAGCTCTAGGATTGAATCCAGACTCTACTTGAAGATTACCAGCAAGTCCTGCAGCTTGATTTGCTGTGAGACCAAGTCTTCTCATGAAGAAGTCTGCTGCCTGTCTTCCACGGCCTCCGCCAGTTAGCGTAGAATCTACGCTTGTTTGCGGCACTCTGTTGAGCGTCTCTATTCTGTTCATCCATTCTTGAATGGCAGTTATAAGACCATTGTTAGACTGGATTAGAGGGGTAGTAGCTTGGGAAGAGATTTCAGTTGCAGTTCTAGTAGCTATATTGTTCGCAATAACAACAGACTGCTCTCGAGCAGCCTGAACTGGCTCCATAGCTGCCTGTCTCTGTCTCTGAAGCTCTCTCATGTCTTCTACAGCTGCTATCATGCCGGCAAACACACCGCCACGAGTACGAGTACCCATAGCAGTCTGTAGTTCTCTCTGCGCGTTCTCTATTGATAGATCTACAGCCCTTTTTGCCGAGGCTGCTATTCTCTCAACATTTATACTCTCCAATCTCTCGATAGTAGAGGTTAGCTGCGCGTATCTAGGATCGGCTTCACTGATGAAGTCTCTTCTGGCTCTAAGATCTTCTGCAAGTTGGCTTCTTTGAGCATCCAGTAGCGCATACTCTAAGTCAATCATTGCCTTTCTTACAGAACTTTCTTGAATGGCTAGCTTATATGCTTCCCTGGCGGTAGCAATTTCTTGAGCTTGCTGACCTCGATCCGTTAGGTCTACACCTCTGCGTAGAACTCTCTGACGCGCTAGTAACTCGTTGCCTCTCGTGAGCTGGTCCGAAATTTCTCTCTGGGTCTCCAGCTCTCTCTGAAGTAGGCTGAAAGATTCTTGTTGCCAAGACAAACCTTCTCTTCTTGCGTCAAAAGAAACCTTTTGAGCAATATTCAGCCTTTCTTGTGCATTTACTCTGCCTAAATCAATATCATATTGCTGTTGAGTTAGTCTGATCTGCGAATCTAGATCTGTTAGAGCGTCTCGTGCTGCTTGACGTTCTAAGTTATTTGTGTTGGGTTTATTAGCATCTGCTTCTGCAACTCTTCTAGCTGCCTGTAGAGCCGCTAGCTGAGATCTCTGCCCTGTTTCTAGGGCTTCTCGCTCTGCTGCTGAAGTTCTTTGGATAGCTCTCAACTGAAAGCTTAAGGTGTCCGAGATACCTCCATTAATATCCTCAATATCTCGATAGATATTGGCAGTATCAATTAGAGTTTGCCTCTGTTTCCCTAGAGTGTCATAAAGAGTATTATTGAATTGAATTCTATTCTGTTCAATAAGAGCTCTTTCTTGCTCACGAGTTAAGTCTTGAGCGGATAGAGCTGCTAGAGCATTTGCTTGAGCCTGAAGACTTGATCTCTGATCTCTTACTAATGCTTCTTGAGCCTTGTATGCCCGTCTATTTTCTTCTGCTTCTGCCAGACGCTCTCTTAAATTGAGTCGCGCCTCGGCGTTATAAGCAGCAATAAGATCTGCTGTTGCAGTATCTCCTGGACGAGCTGCCAAATAAGCTCCCCGAGTGAGATTCTCTGGATTATTAATGCCTCGTCGAGAAAGTTCTGCCTTTCTTTGTTCTTGGCTCAATTCTCTTTGACGAACTAGCTGCAGGTCTAGCTGCTTTGTTACTTGTACCGCAGCGTAGAGTTCTTGTAATCTGGCTTCAGCAGTTGCTAGCATGCCTCTCTGAATAGCCATTTGATTAGAAATCTGAGCCTTTTGAAGGTCTCTAATTTCTTTCTCGCGAGCAAGACGAGCCTTAAGTCCAGAGCCTGCAACCTCGTAAATTCTCTTGTTGGACTCTACAATTGCAGCTAGTAGATTTAGCCTTGAGGCCATCTCTCTATTGTCTCTTTGTGCGATTATTAGCCTATCTTGAGCAATAGTTAGTTCTGATTGAGCAGCCGACAAGAACTGATCTCTGTACAAAGCTACTAGTTCTTGTTGCTGCTGTATTCTTTGAGCATTAACTTCTTTATTTTGCTTTAGTTTTTGAAGCTCTTGATCCGCACCCCGTAGCATATCTAGTCGCTGCTTTGTGGTTACAGTCAAGAAACGATTAACGCTCTCACCCATACCTTGCAGCATGTCTTGCCAGTTGCCATCAAAATTACCAGAGCTACTCGCTATACTGAATCTAGCGATAGAGTCTGAGACAGCGTCGAACCCCTTAACCATTTGGTCAAACGGAGTACTAATGTTGCTCGATACCATAAAGTCCGAAATGCTGTTATCTAAAGCTTTGAAACTCTCTTGCAGATCAGTTACGTTTTGGGAAGCAGACTGATAAGTAGAGTTCACTTCACGAGAAATATCTCGTACCTTTTTTGCGAACTTTACCTTATCGCCCTCTGCCTCTAGTGCACGCCATCCCCCATGCAGAGCTACTACTCTTTCAGTGGCTTCAGGGGCTAGTCTTATAAGGCTATCTAAAGTCTTTACGGCTCCGGAAGCTACAGGGTCGTCGTTCATGTCGCCCCAGATAGAAGCGATACCTTGGGCAGCTTTAATTGCTCTAGAATCTACATCTAATCCTAGATTATTAGCGGCATTTCCTTGAGCCGTAAAATTACGTCTGAAAGCTTTCGCCCAGGACTCACCAGCGCTCTCATTTACAGCCTTATCGGCTAGACGAGACGCTACAATTAAGTCCTCAAACTTATCGGTAATTTCAGCGATTGCATTAGACTGCACAGTTATAGACTGTGCTGCTCTAAGATGTGAAGCGGCAGTGGAGTTATTGATTCTCTCTAATTCTGCTATATACTTAGCCGTATTGCTTGTAGCTTCTCCGAGATCCTCAGTAGCTTTTTCAACAGCCTTAATTCTATCACTCTTCAATGAGTCTATAGCGCTCGAAATTAGTCCTACAGCTGTCACTGCTAGACCGATATAAGGTAGTGCGGTAAGAAAAGCCACACCAATCGTCTTTACAGCAGCAGAAGCCGCAAATGCAGCTATTCTTAACCGGCCAAGTAGAGAAATACCGTCCGTAGCAGCTAGGGCTTGTGCAGACGCATATGCTCTAACACTTAAGCTTAGCTGCTTCCATGCTTCGGCTAGCTGCAGCTGTGAAGCAGCACCTATAGATGCCGCTGATGCCTGCTGCGCGAGGGCTTCTCTTGATGCTATCTTTGCTTCTCTACGTGCAGCTACTACACGAGCACTGTTTGCTATGTCTGTATTATCTGCTTGTACTCTAGCAGCCTGAAGCTCTTTTATAGCCTGAATCTCTTGCTGAATCTTCTGCTGTTCGGCAAGCTTAGCGTTGCCTTTTGCAGTTCCTGCAGCAAAAGCCGGGTTATTATCTAGAATTACTTGATTAGCACGATGAGACTTTTCCAAGCTTACTAAAGCTGCTCTTTGCTCTTCTAGAGAAGCCGTACCTTTTCGTACAGCATCAGCAACTTCGCTATACTTCTTTGGCATCCTGTCTACGAAGGCGAAATTCTTCTTAGACTCTAGGGCTTGCGTTGCCTCGGCAGCGGCTAATCTTCTGGTAGCTTCTATGGCTTTAGTCTTAGCGGTAGCCGTGTCTCTAAACGCTTGAGCTGACTTAGCCGCGTTAGCGGCTGCGTTAGCAAGGCCGGGAATCAGCTGGTTTCTTAAACTTGCGGCAAAGCTTAGAGCAACACCGCCAAGCAATAAACTAGAGCCTGAAAGGACGTTTGCTATCGGCTTTGCTAGAAGGTTTACAGAGTTTAGTATACTATTAGTAGTATCACTTACCTTAGCGGCCAACTTGTCATAAGCTGTCGAATCTCCTGCAGCCGCAGATAGTCCCCCGAACTTTAGTTCGGCCTCCGCTAGAACTGCGTTCATAAATCCTTGACGTCGTTCGAAATTAGTTAGCTGGCCTTCGGTCTTACCAAGTTCACGAGCATAATTAGTGTTAGACTCAGTAAGCTTAGTCATGATACCAAGTTCGTCGAGAAGTTCTGGTTCTAGCTTAACGATACCACGAGTTAGACGATCTAGTGCGTCCGTCATGTTACGCCCAAGAGCGAAAGACGTATCACGTGCAGCTTGACCGAGACGTGTTACTGCCTCATTATTAAATCCTGCAGAAACAATTTGAGCAGTAGAACGCATTGCCTGCTCAGTAGAAATAGCACTTCCAGTTACTTCCTTAAGACCTCGTGCAGTTCCCGTAAGACTTCTACCTACACGTACACCCGCAGCTTCTAGACCTCTGAAGATCTGTTCTACCTGAGAAGCACTTCTTAACGCATTAAATGCAGCACTAACTGCGAAGGCGTTCGCTGCCAGCGTAGCATACGCAGCAACAAGACCACTGGAGTTTCCTCCAATGGTCTCAGCTAGTTTAGAAAAGCTTTTGGTAGAGTTAGCAGTTCCAATAACACCCTTCTTCTGAGTATCATAGAACTCTTGATTAGCTTTATTGCCAGATCTAGTTTTACGCTCAGTGGCAGACACAGTTGCCCCTAAGCCGGCGAGAGCCTTTCTAATTCCTTCAATATCACCACCGTCAGTAACTCTGACACGTAGAGTAAATTGTTGTGCCATTAATTATTCCATTAAAGCTTGCTAGCTTTAAGCTTGGCCCTCTGAGCTTTCATCTCAGCGGCAGATTTCTCTCTTGTTCTAGTATCTAGTTTAAGCAGAGTGTCCAAAAACAACTTCTTGTCTTGAACTTCGTATATATCAATAAAGATAGGAAGCTGGGAATAGTCCTTGCCTAAGTATCCAATATCAGGGAGGATTCTGTCTCCCAGATTATTAAACACTAATATAGCTTTCTGAACGTCTTGAGGAAAGTCAATTAACTCTGGAGGAATATCATCAGGATTGGGCTCCTTTTTCATCTGATCCATTAAGTTAAAGTACTTCTCTCTAGTCATTCCAGTATCGAAATTATTTTGCCAGTTACTCAGCCTCGCCCACAGTGTCTCTATTTCGTCCTGAACGAAAATTATCTAGATCGTTTACCACCTCATTCAGCCAACCGTCAAAAGCGGTGGAGTTACGTACTAAAAGTACTGCGTTTTCGGGGGTATAAGGTAGCTCCGCATTTGGGTCTTGAGACTCGATATCTACAAGCATCAACTGCTCGAGGTATTCTAGCTTGAGTCCAGTCCAGCCCTTCACTGTAGCTTCTGTAAACTTTTCCAGAAATTTAACATCATTCAGTTCTTCATAAGCTACTCTAGTCTTTCTATCGAACTTACTTTCAATGCAGCCCTTTCTTAAGGCTACTAATTTCTCTCTGCTGATATGTGCAATATTTACCTTAAAGCCTTCGAAGCCTGGGTAATCCATAGAAGTCTGCTTAATATCTACCATTAAACTCTTAAGATCCACGTATATTCTCCTTTACTATTATATCACTTATATTATTGTTCGTATTTAATCTAAAGTCGTAGCTTTGTATATAGAAGTCAGAAAGCTCTATACGACTTGTGTAAACGATGGATGGAAGATTAAATCTTAATGCCCATAACCCCACGTCACCTATACGTATAGTCATAGGTGTATTTGTACTCCAGGTAGTTACAGGCTTATCTATAACTCCCACGTCTTTGGTAATATACCGCTGTAGGGTTCCAGATAATCTTCTGGACTCAACGACGAAAGCCTCCGGAAAACTAGTTCCGGAGGCATCCAAAATATCCAAACTTTTATGTAGAGTTCCGTGCTCTAGCCAACTAACTGTATTAACTATTTCTACAGATAGAGAGGTTAGATGAGTAAGCTCTTCTGAGCCCAACATAGCACTTAAAGCAAATACACCTACAAAGGTATTAGTATTTGATCTAGTTACACTTGAGCCAGGAATGTTTCCAGAAAATTCGGACAACTTTCTGGCAGTTCCTGAAGCTGTAAGTATAAGGACACTCTTAGAGTCTATTCTAAACACTCCTGATTCGAATACTGAAGTTTCTAGCTTGAAAGTTTTCGAATTATTCTCTACATAAATATCTGCGGTATTTAAGGATGCCGAAGAATTTAAAGTTGTAAGAAGCGTTAATACTATATCAAGGTCACTTTCCCGTAATATTGGAATAGTAAAATTGAAGTTAGCTGGATTAGCTTTAGTTATTGCCGCATCTTCAAACAAATCAGCCTGCTTGTGCAAGGTCTTTACCGGCACACTAGTCTCGCTAAATGTTTGAGAGAAAGATAGATCAGGGTATATGTCAATAGAGTGTCTCTGACCTGAGTACACTATATATAGTTTACTATCTCTTTTTAAGTTATACTCAGTCATTAAAACCCCAGACAAAATGGGGAGCAGAAATGCTCCCCAAGTTGTTCACATTATAGTTTTAATGGACCAAAAAGTCAAGAACTATATTTTTACGCGGCTACGTACTTAATTACGCTGATTTCATCTGCGCTACTTAGTGTAGAAGGCAGACCATCAAAGGTAATATCTACTGCAAGTACGTCTCCAATATCAAAGGATGGCACTGATAAGTGTGCTTGTGGAATCTTGAACTGAACGCCAGGACCAACAGGATTATCTCCCGTATCCTTGCCTCCTACGTAAAAGTCTACAGCAAACTTATTAGTAACTGTATTGATAGCGTTAGAGATATCGTCTGTTAGATCTACGGTACCATTGGTCTGCTCATCCATGTATGCTGTCATGTTGCCTGTTACAGTTCTAGTACCTGTAACGTGACCAAGTGGACGGTTTACTCTACCCATTACTTCCGGTGTTAGGAAGGTTAGGTTGTTAGAAATAGTAATAGAGCCGCCAGTTAGAGTTACGTTGTAAGTCTTACTAGAGCCAGATACTGAACTTACTAGAGAAACCTGGGTAAGTCTGTTACGAATGAAGTTATCGTCATCGTCAATACCAGCACGAATAGCTGTAGAAGCATCAAATGCTCCAACTTCAACTCTAGTAGCGCCCATACCGCTCCATGCAATCGAAGCGATGCCATCAATATCAAAAGTGATAGCAGCTTCATTAATTACAGAGCCGGGAACTCTATAGATCAGAGTGTCGCCATCTGCCTCGTAATTAGCATCCGGAGCGTTAGCTGCGCCAAAAACGAAGTAGAGATTAAACTCACCGATAGTCGTTTTGTTAGAGTCTTCAAAGTCAAAAGTCAACGCGTCGGCTGCAATATCTACACCGGCGTCCCATGCCGTACCGTCAAAAGCGTTAGGAGCAACAAAGTTAGCCCAGAGAACTTCCTCGACAGCTCTAGTAACGCCACTAACCGTTACAGGACGCATATATGTGGTTAGGCTCCATTCAGAAGGAGCCACGGAGTCGGTAAATACCTTACGAGCTCTACGGCTTCTACCAGTAGAGTCGCTCATTTCATTCAGGGTAACCTCACTGGTATTCGTAGTTTGGTTAACGCTGTAGCCATTAAGAACTGGAATTTCCCAGATTACACCAGCTTGCTCGATGTAAACTTTTGTATCTCTACTGAGGTACAGATTGGAAGTACCGGCTGGAACTGCCATTTAATTCTCCTGCAATCTCGAAGAGTTCAAGATCGTGAGCTATTGCTCGTGTCTGAAATCTTCAGTATCGGACTTGAAGTATAAGTTCGCCTACGCCTATAGGTGCTAGCGCTCCTTCGTCCGTATCTATACTTAGAATAAGTATGTCTACTGTTCTTTTTGTTGCTCCTGATGAATCTACATAAGCCAATCTGCCGTTCTTTTCTATTACGGTTTCGAGATCTTCCAGGAGCAACTCCAGTGCATCTTGAGGGTCTTCGCCCTCAACGAAGCATCTGACTGTTATAGTTAAAAATCTTTCTTTTACACCACTACCTTGGTAAACTATACTCTCTGGCCCTAGTCCGGAGTGTACTGCAGGATATTGGTTAATTTCGTCCCAGAAAGCCATACGTGAGTGAGCATTATCATATATGTTGCTCTTAAAATCTCCCGTACCATTAATCTCTTTAAACTTATCCGTTAAAGCGTTGAGAATAGATGAACGCTTGCTAGTATATTTTCGTTCGTGCATTAGGCTCTCCTTAAGTAAAATCTTCCAACTATAATTTCTCGCGCAATATCTCGAATAGACTTCTCTATTAGTCTCTTAGGGTTTCTAGAAGGGATATTCCAAGGAAGACTGCCTAATACTGGGTCAAATACATCATATGGATTTCTTTGATAAGTATAAGCTAAGGAAGGATGTCCCTTAGCTGTAAGTCCTGATGCAACTACTCGAGCGCTCTCAGAAAATCGTCCAGTTCTATTGACTAATGACCCTGGACCCATATTGGCTCTGATAGCTTGAGGTAGTCTTGCGTTTATGTATGCAGTTATAGAAGCTAAATTTACAAGAGGGGCAGTTCTAGAACGCTTGCCCAATGTTAAAGCACTATATTCTTTGGCCTTGTTTTGCGTTTTTATCGTATTAACAGATCTTACTGAAGAAGCCTTTGTATTAAGATTTTGCAGCTTACCAGAGGCTCCTGCTTTTACAGCAGCATTATTTAATTGCTTATTTAAATAGGTACTGTAGCTATCTGAAGCTGCTTGTGTTAGCCAGTCATTAGAAGCTATTGCTTTCTCTACTGCCTTTCGAAACGCAGTAGCTCTAGCGTTAATTATGCTTCTACCCTCTACCTGGTTTCTATTACCAGATCTGAGCTCTCCAGATACTACCGAACCCTTAATAGTAAATTCTTTAGAGTTTCCTCGATAGTAGGAGTTAATATCTAAAACGTTCTTGTAGACCTCTTGGTATTCTTTTCTACTAATTAGCTTATTACGCTTCATTTCCCGTACTAAATCTACAGCGTTTATACCTGCCTCATCAATAGCAGAAGTAATTCTTGTTTCAGCGACAGTTCTAGTATGATCCAATTGAATAGACTTAGAGGCTAATAAAGGAACATAGTCTACTTTATTATTAGTAAGAACTTTATTTATGTGCCTGAGGGCAGCTTCCCCTGCTTCACGTAAGGCGCTAGAAAACGCACCATATGATACAGAAACAATTACATTAGGATCCGTTTCTAATGAGCGCAACCCCCTTCTCGGATTACCTACAATAGCCATTAAAACACGTCTAAACTGACTGGCAGCTTGTCCAATGTCTTTGTCGCTTATATATTTCAAGAGTTCCGGGTCAGTTTGCTCAATTTCATAGCGCAGTTCAGTCTTAATAGACGTAGCTCTTATGTTAATAGCATGCATCTCAGGATACATGGTAGCATTTCTAAAGTCTTTAGAGTCTCCCTGTAACCTTTTACTAAGATCTGCTAGCGCTGCCTTGCTCATCTGTACCTATCCAAAATGACTTGTATATGTTGAGGAAAATCTGTACCCTGCGGAACTGAATTAACTATAGAGGCGCCCTGAAGCGCCTTAGACTGCCTAAACTCGTCATTCTTATAGTAATTAACTAGTTCTATAGCAGCTAATTTCAGATCCTCTGGGAATACGGAAGCAAACAAGTCGTTTGTTCCTGTTATGTATTCTACCCTAACTACCCCCGGATTAATAGGCCAGTTAGCGAAGCTACCTGGAGTCCAGGACCTAGTAATAATTCCCTCTTTCATGTTTACGTCAAAGTGAACATCTTTAAGTAAAGGAACATGTACGGTAGAATCCCAAGTATATCTATCCGTTTCGGTAATACTTAGTATTTCCCTAACAGGATATTTCTCCAAGAAGATTTGATTTGTGTCATAATCTAAGCTAATTACTTCAGTGACAGTTTCTTCCGTAGAAAAATCTCTCCCAATATAGGCTTTTATTAAACTACTGACGAACGAAATTAGCATACTGACCTTGGGATCATCAGTAGGCTTAGTAATTCCATTATAGGTTTTATACTCTTGTAAAGTGATTATGTCCATAGTTTTATAGAAACCTTGGGCGAGGGTTTTACGCCTCGCCCAATAGTCAATTACGCGTCAGCGTACTTGAGACCTACGATAGCAGGTGCACCAGGAATGATTTCATCGAAACCTAGACGCTGGCTGCTTACGAGTACGGTGTGCTGCTTATCTACAGAGTACTCGCTCTCTACTGTCATACCACGTAGACGTGGCACTAGGAAGTTTCTGCGGTTTAGCGCAAGAGCAAAGTAATTACCGGCACCTGGAGGAGCGAACTCGTCGCACATTACAACTTCGGTACCGTATAGACGGCCTACAGAACCGGTTAGCTTGGTAGCGTTGTTAGCACCAACAAGATCGGCATCCATGAACTCAGGGTCTTCGATTAGCTCGAACCAGGCCTGCTGCGAAACTACATAAACTAGATCGCGTGGGTCACGTCCGTACTTACCCATTAGCTTACGCATACCGAATAGAGCGGCTGCGGTTAGCTTGGTATCAGCAGCAGAAGTAGTTAGAGTACGACCACCAGTTTGAGCGAAACGGATAAGACCGTTAGCGGCACCGGAAGTGTAAACACCCTGGTCAGTGTTACCCGCAAGAAGCATGTTCTCTACACCACGAGCGTGGGAGCGAGCCATAGACTCCTTAATTAGCGGAAGAACTGGAAGAATTGCGTCTTCCTCGGTCTCGTTACCAAGGTAGCTTCTAGCAATCATCTTTACAGTTCTTAGGGTACGCTCTGAGAGCGTTAGACCCTGGTACGGAGCACCGTAACCTGCACCACGCTGATCCATGTTACCATTTGGCTGATTACCGGCTGCGGTAGTAGCAGCAGTGATTTCAGCGTAGCCGGCGTCTGGCATGATTGGGAAGGTCATCTCGGCACTGTTCATACCGATTTCGCGGAACATTGGAGCAAGAATGAGCTCGTTCCAAATATCACGCTCGATGTTCGTGCTTACGGTACGCTCTAGAGCATCGGAACCAACACTTACAGTAGAGTGAGTGTTGAACTTTTCTAGAACTTCCTTACCGAGCTTAGTATCATCGAAGCCCTTCTTAAGCATCTTAGCAAGAACAAAAGCATTCTCAGCTTCAGTCATGAGCTCGTTGTTCTCTAGTGGGTTAGAGGACTTGGAGTCGATGAGATTACGCTTGCTGGAGCGCATATTCTCTAGGTCCTGAGCCTTCTCTTCTAGAGCGGTCTTCATTTCATTGAAGGTCTTCTCGAAGTTCTCGTTGTTCTCCTTGAGCTTTGCGTCAAAGTCTGCAAGTAGTCTCTCTTCGGTGCTCTTAACGGCGGCCTCAGCGGCAGCCTTAGCGGAAGCAGCGGCGGCTTCTTCAGCAGCCTTCTTCTCAGCGGCTTCCTTAGCAGCCTTCTCAGCAGCGGCTCTCTGGTCAGCTAGAGCCTTTTGGGTTGCCTCAGCAACCATTGCTGCGATTTCTTCTGGGGTCATTGATTTTTTCTCCGGAGGTACAACAGTACCGGACTCTGGCAAGGGAACAACTTCTGAAGTATTTACTTCATTAGGATCCTGGCCTCTAGAAATGTTAACTTCTTCTTCAAACTTGTGCAACTCATCATCGGACTGAAGAGACTTCTTGATGCTGAAAGTTGCTTTTGCATTGCAAGGAATGGATACTACAGAAACCTCTAGTAGTTCCGCATCCCTAATAATATATCCGTCAGTAGCTTCACTATAGTCGGCATCCTTAATCATGAATCCTACAGAGAAAGTGCTAAGAACACCGTCCTTGATGAGACCTTTAGTAGGTCCCGCTGCATCACTGATTAAGCACGTAACTTTTAGTCCTGTAGAGTCGACCTCAACTTCAGTTGCCTTACCAATAGGCACAGAATAGTTGTGGTTGAATAGAATTACAGGGTTGTTCTTAAAGTTATCTAAACCACCGCTCTTTAGCCAGGCGTCGGGGACAATTACGTCCCCGACCCTGTCAGTATCAGCTGTACTTGCATATCCTACAATCTTTAGCTGACCATCTTCTTGCTCGCCTACTGACTTAATCGTAGAATTTAAGCGAAAAACGCGAGCCATAGTTTAGATTACTTGCTGTTCTTGTCGTTTGGAACAGTCTTGGAAGAGGTAGATGGTTGAGCAGCCTTGCTCTTATCTGCTACGTCCTTTTCGTCGCCACTGTCTGCACCTAGTGCATTCGTGGTAGAGATGGAAGCAGTGCCCTGGCTTCCGCCGTCGGTAGCATGACCTACATCAGGAGATCCGTCCTTTGCTCCGTCTTCCTCTCTTACAGCGTCTCTAAGCTCTTGAGGAGTCTTAGGATCCTTGTTAGAGGTAGTTACAATCTCAGGCTTCGTGTTAACTACAGTCTGCTCACGAGTCTTAGGATCGGTTTCTACAGTAGCACCTACTAGATCGAAGTCTGGCTGCTCACTTGGAAGTGGTCCGCCAATAGCGATCTTGTTAGCGTTAGCACCTTCCGGAGTAGCGGCGTTCTTTGCGAGAACTTCAGCTACGTACTGTGCTTCAGCCTCACGAAGTGCCTTCTTGTCCTGGTTCTCGCTTGCTTCTCTCCACTGCTTGTTTGCTTCTAGAGCAGCGCGGTTCTTAGCAGCTAGTACTTCGTCGATGTTGGTGATAGCATCTCGTGCTTCTCTTGCCATTAAAAGTTTCTCCACTTTATTCCAGGAGCCAAATAGTGTTACTAGCTGCTGGAAGCGTATGGGGGTGTCAGTCTCGCGAGTATACTCTTGACGACTCATTACACGACCCTTTGTTTCAAAATACTCAGCTAGAGTTTGGATTGCTCTAGTCTTACTATTACTCATCTTCATCCTTCTTGGGAGCGCCTCCGACAGAAGGATTAGCTGCGCTACCCGCTATATTTGCAGGGATTCTAAGTTTGTCGCTCTCGGGATCACTGTCTGGCTCAAGACCAAGCTGATCGCGGGCTTCGTTTGCAGTAATGATACCGCTGTTCACTAGACTCTGTAGATAAGCTGCTTGATCTCGCAACTCAGGTCTAAGTGCCTCAATATAAGTGGTATCCTCGTAAACCTCGAATCCAAAGAAACTGGATAGAGCGGAGTTTACCTTATTGAGAATTGGAATAATTGTCTCAAGATAGAAGAGTCGATGATTTGGTCTTAGATTTGCGTTATTCCCCGTATCCAGAAGAATAGGAGGAACTCCTAGGCTCTTCAGTACAGTCTCTTCGCAAGTCTTGATAGACGCCTCGAAGTCTAGATCTTTGAAATTAAAGTTAGATATATCATCTATCTCTAGTCCAGAGTCGAGAATCATAGGTCTGCGACCTCCGGAAGAAGGACGATAACCTTTTCTCCACTCGTCTAAAAGTTTCTTCTTAAGCCTATCGTTGAGAGTATTAGGACTCTTTAGTACTAGACCAGGAACCGCTCCATTCTTAAAGAAGTTATCCTGAAACTTACGCATCTCTATGATGATCTTCATGGTGCGTAAGGCGGGCTCTAGTCTGGAGCCTCCTCTGTATATATTCTTGTAGCTGTTGTCCTTTATGTGAATTATCTCATCTGGACTGAAGGTTACGGAGTTCTCGAACTTATAACCTGTAACTAGCGTCTTAGGATCGCTAAGAACTACCATCTTAGTAGCAGGCTGATGATAAAGGTGAGTTCCGTCAAAGTATAGAAAGGCGTTCCCTTCTATAATTAGGTCTAGGAGGAAGGCTCTCTTAAAGGCATTTACGTCTTGAAACGGATTTGCCTCATGATTGAGAACTCTCTCTAGAGTCTTCTTCTTCACTATTGGTGTCGTGCGATACGTATTTTGCAGCTGATTTCCGACGGAAGTCGGAATTGCTGCAACGTCGTCTACGATCATGTTGATGGCTCGTTGAACTATCTCAATTTGCTCGTAACATTGCTGGTAGGAAAACGTATCGGTTTCTGACGAGAATTCAGCAGTACCCGAATTGCTCAGATACTGCTGCGTAGGATTAAGCTTTGTAAGTGTAAAATCAAGAAAGCCCATTCTTTTCCCTCTGAATTGCAACCCACCGTTTCTGCTTGGGTGCAGTTGCTAGAGGAGGGTCTTTTCCGTAGATAGAGTGAAGCTTCATATGATGCTCATGACATATAGTAACTGTATGCTTATACAATTCATCCATGTGCTCTTCAATAAATCTATCTCTGATAGCCAGTACGTCATCGTCTGACTTAATACTAATCTTGTTTTTCTTTAACCAACTGTTAAAGAGAGGCGTAAGGGTATAATAGTGGTGAAAATCAAGCGATTCTGTTGTCCCGCAAATTTCACACTCTGTTCCCTTCTCGTAGCGCGCCTTCGCTTTGTCCCGTACGAATTTTATGGGATCTCTGCGTAGGTTATGTGCCAAATTTCCTCCTTAATTTCATGCAGTATAACATTATGGGGTAAAAAAGTCAAGCACTAAAATTTTAGTGCTTGACTTTTTATTATGGATGAAGTTCCTCGACCTTCGCTTGGTACTCCTTGGCCGGTGACTGAGTGCGCCATGCCGAGACGCTGTCTGCCATCGAGAAGAAGCCGTAAGGCAACGGCTCGCCAAGAGCAGGGATCTGCTGAGCCGAGGCAAAAGCAGCGGAGTTCATGCCGCACTTGTCCAGGTACTCAGTCACCTCAGCAAAGAACGCTCCATATTCCGGGCTTCTGAGGAGCTGTAGAACTCGATCGGTGTATTGCTGCTTGGTGACGGGCGCGGCAGGGTTCCCGCTGTCGAAGATAAAGTTCTGGGCAGCCCACTCATACAGGCCATGGATCACCGAGTTGGCCGGTCTCCCGGCAGCGACATTCGCCCGCGCGATCTCATTGCATGCTCTGTAGTTTGCGGGCTTCGTGAACGTTTCGAGGCATGTGCGGAGGCCGGACAGGAGGTAGTTCTTGGCGGTTTGCGGATCGCCAAGGTTCGCTGCCAGACCGGCAATGTTGACGTACCTGCGGTTGACCCCGTTAAACCCTTGGGCACGCACCTCTCCGTTTTCGTCAAACGAGGCCATGAGGTCGCCAACGTAGATCGCGCCCACGATAAGCCCAGGCTGATCCTCACCGCCGATCGACAGTCGATCACCCAAAGTGCCACCAGAGGGAATAGGGTAGTTGAGGTAGTTGGTTACGATCCCCTCAGCAGCGGTGTAGTTTCCGAACTGCCATTCAAAAATCGGAATAAAGTCCGGTTCATCCGCGAACTGGTCAAACAGTTCGCAGCACTCAACTGCGTGTTGCATCCACAACTCCGAGCGGCCAGCTGCAATTTGACGGGCAGCAAGATCGAACGTCTGCTGGAAGGCTGGAGCAAAGTGCCAGCGCTCGTTGGACACCGTGCCGCCGATCTTTCGCCCCGCTGGCATAGATGCCTTGGCCCGATTGAAGAGGGCCTGCCGAGCAGCGGCGTCCAATAGTGCTGGGAAGGTCAGCCAGAGGCTCATGCCGTTAGCGTGGCAAGCCTCCCCATACGCCTCGATTGGCATGATGTCCCAGGTCATGCTGTCAACTTGGGTCATCAACTGCGGAGTGATGATCTTGCCCTTAACATCTCGATCAGCCGGAGCGTGGTTGACATTCTGGTAATTCTGGTTGCAGCCAGCGTCATTCATGTAGCGCATCATGCCGTTCAATCCCGTCAGGTATGCGCGAGCGACCGGACGAAGCAGCTTGCTGCGATCATGAAAGTCAGAGCCATCGGCGTTAATTCGCCCGACGAATACCGTCTTCTGCACTTCACGGGAAGGAATGGCGGCCATGCCATTAATGAAGGAGAAGGTGTCCACGTGGGGACGAACTCGCCCTTCGGGAGAAGTCCAGTTCTTCCGGAAGCGCCAAACCTTGAAACCCGGCTTCACCAAGGTATCGGGACCACTGATCTTCAACCACTGATTGCCGATTTCTTCCTTTGGTTCCAGACTCCACGACGTTGGGATTTCGACGACGTAATCGCCATACAGTTCATTCTGAGCATCGGACGGCCAGCGAACGTCCAGCGTAAAGTTCACTTGGTTGACGCGAGGGTCAATCGGACCAGCAATGGTATTGGAACCGTCGATAATACCGATCAACGAGCCATCAATATGGTCTGTAGGATGAACGGTATCCACACCATTCTCATGAAGATATGGCGCACGAGCTGCCTGAGCACTGTCCACCAACAGACGTGCCGGAAAGACAGATCGGTTTACAAACCTTCCGTCATATTGCTGAAAATTACATGTCGGCCGGAAGTGCTTGAACAGGTTGATGGCCGGTAGGGAAACCCCAAAAGCCTCGTTCATGCCATGCAGAGCCTCACCAGGCGTTGCATCAACCCTAATCAACTGGTTTCTGTTGCTGGCAACAGTGGGTTCGGCTGCGTCATACATGGTGAAGGTGGTCTGCTTACCCTCCCACGCACGACCGGAGTAACCACATACAGCCTCGATATTTCCATCCGGGGCGCGATTGTATTCAACAGGAGCGGCGTCGTGCAGCACCTGTCCGTCCGCCTCCACTCGCAACATCGGCGTCGTCAGAGGCTCGAACGAAAACGCTGTGACGCGAGCACGCTTATCACCCGGCACATAGCTAGGGCTGAATTCAGCAATCCGCGAAATTACAAGCCGTTCAATCGGCGCTGAGCCAAACAGAATGTCGTCCAGAGTCGCAAACCGATTGCAGCGGAGCATGACGTGAGTGTTTGCAGCCGTGGCGTCAACAGCCGTCTTGGTCGCGCCCGTTTGCGCGCTAAGGTTCAGGCGCGAAATCTCAGTGCCGTCGAAGAACAAGATGAGGTATCGAGTAGCTCCCTCAACCTTGTGCTGGACGCGAATAACCGAGGGATTGCCCGTCTTCCCGAAGTTCATACCCATGTTCGAGTTCTGGAACGCGCCGATAAGAACGCTATTCGCGAAAACGAAGCACCCATTCGTCTGCGCGTCGACGCGCAAGAACGTAGAAAGGTCGGCATTGGCACAGAGATACAGCTGCGTATAGGCCTCACCATTGACAAGACTGGCAGTGCCATCCACTCGGGTCTCGACAAAATGACTGGGAGTCCCACGATTGGAGCGGATTGTGCCACCATTAGAGGCTTTAGTTGTGAGTTTTTCGTTAAGAACCTGAAGCTGGTCCTCTCCTGAGTGAAAAGTCATATTGACGGGCGCAGACGCCGGTGCGGTTCCGTTAGGAACGCCGGTGAAGCTGTAAAATTCCTCAATGTCAGGGGTCCAAGCAGACTGGAGCCACTCGCCATTTACCAAGGTGCCGTAGCTTAGCGACTTACCACGTAGAGCGCTACGAGTGGCGTTGGACAGCTCGAATGCTCCCTCAGTCACAGCAATACCTGCATCTGAGCCAGGGGTTTCTGTAGCAGCGTTAGGGCCGCGTATCAGCAGACGACGACCCTCTACCGCAGCATTATCAGGATCAGCGAAGGTGAGAGTCTGTTCCATACGTGGGATGCCACTGATCGCAGGAATACCAATTACTTCTATAGGTTTAATGGTAGCTAATAACTGAGTACTAAGCGTTAGCAGTGATACTCCCAGACCTAGTCCTAATCTCATTAGATAACTCCTACAAAGTCTCCTGCCGTACTTGCCGCAGCGACTCTACTGATATTTCCTTGAAGCCACTGGCCTGCAGGAACGTTCTTAAAGACTACCGTTTGACCGTTAGATCTTACAGTTACGTCTCCGGCAGTCCCCACATATAGAGCTCTAATTGCCGTAGTCAGATCCGTATCAGATTTAGTAACAGAGACCAGGTTACCTACCTTAAGAGCATCTACACTGGTCTTTACACTATCAATACTCGTCTTCGCCTCACTATCTCTAGAAGGCATAGGATTTGCGGAACTTACATCACTAGCGCTGCCATCGGCTCCTATAGAGAGCTTAGTACGAGGATACATTACTCCGCCAATATCATCGGCTGCGATTGCTGTATTTGCTGGAAGTGGAACAACTGGATTATCGGCCATTTATCTTACCCTTGTAATTCTAGAGCGCGGCGTAACGGCCGGAACTCTGATAATATTGTCTTCTCCAGGATTTACAGGTGCACCCGGTAGAAGTCCTAGTGCTTGAAACCACAATATCATGAAGTGATTCCTACGGCTCCCTCAAATGAGTAGAGTGCGTAGCGCAGAGCGTCTGCCATGTGAGAGGCATCATCGTGCACTGGCTTTTCTTTAATTAGGTTTGGGTTTGGATCCCAGCGATAAGCGTCAAAGGCTTTGAGCACTTCGGTGCAGTTTTGACTCACTAGAATCTTATTATTGTCTACCAGAGACCCGACGTGTCCAATTCCATCCAGCAAAGATTTCTTTGCGTTGATCGTTGGAATGTCGTACATCTGAGCAAGGTCAAAGCGCGTCTGCTGTGCTGCAGAGTCGATGAATATGTAGTCCAAAGCCCATTTGTCGATCATCGACTGAATTGCTTCAGCGTGTTTATCTGTAGTCTTCTCGTTACCGTAATACTCATCCAACACAAAGAACTTGTCTTTTTTGTAATTGTATCCGATAACGCACATAGCAGTAGCGTCTCGAAAACCTAAGTCCAGTCCCGAAATCATGTCTAGCTCGACTTCTCCTGGAACAAACTCTGGGTATTTCAGCAAACCACTTTCTTCATCAACTTCATTAGGATCAACGATGCAGTCTTCGTCCAGCTTCCAGATCTGACCGACATAGCTGTTAAACGACGCCTCATACTCCTGAGCAAACTCAGCCTCACTCATAGCGCGCTTTGCTTCCAGAACGTCGTCCTCAGTCATTCTAGGATTATCCCTCCAAGTAGAGTGAATCGAACACCAGTCTGGAAACTCGGAGCTGAAGCCGCGCTGATAGAACTTGCTGAACCAGTTGCTCTTACCACGAGGAGTACTAATAAAGATTGCGCGAGCGTTATCTCTATCTAGTGTCGGACGCAAGGATACGTTAAAAGCATCCTCACCCGCACTCGTCAGAGCCGCCTCGTCGAAGATAATCAAATCATAGGAACGCCCTACGCAACTGTCGACCTGATTTACAGAACCCATGCGAATCGTAGAGCCATTCGTCAGCTCTACCACACGATCCTTTGCATTGTCCTTCTCAGTCTCTAGATTGTGCGCCTTCAACAACATGTGCTGCAAGTCCCACGAGATAGAGGACAAGGAATAGTTCGGCGACATAATCAATATGTTACAGCCCGGAACTAAAGCTACGCACTGTCCAATTATATTCGCAATAAACGTCTTTCCCTGACGACGAGAGATCGCAGCGCACACAAAGCGATACTTATTTACTGCGTTGATGATTGCAATCTGCGACGGAAGAGGCTCAATTCCTCCCTGCGTCGATTCCAAATACTTACTTATCGGTAGCTTGATGAACCGATTCGGTAGATTCTCTATTATCTCCGTCGATACTACGTCCGCTCTGCTTATCGTCAGTGCCATTTACAAATTCCTCTTCAGCAGCGCTCAGCGGTGCTGGCTTGTGGCTAATCGTATAATCCTCGCTGTCGCCGTTCAAGGCACGTAACTCTTCAGCGTATCGCTTCTCACGCTCGCTTGCATTCTTCAGCAAGTCGGGATGCTTGTACAGCTCTTCCTTGTGGCGCCCCTCTGAGTCAACCCAGTGTACATAACCTCTACGAATTTCCATCTGTCTTCTCCACGGAGACGACGTCTCCTTCTCGAATGATGCTGGGGTCTTCTGCATCACCTCTGCGCGCTGCCGCAATCGCCTCAAAAGCCTTACCAGTGTTAGCAGTCTTCTCAGCATCGTCCTTGTTCGCGGCGTAGTGGTAAGCTAGGATCTGATTTACGAAGCCTGTAACTACTACAACCGTAATGAGAGTCTTAAACAACTCTACTGTCCATAATAAGGGATTATGATACGCCATCACTAGCATCATCACACCCATTCCATACGTCAGGAGCATTACCCACTGGCGCTCTGTAGGCCACCCTGGACCCACTTCATAAATCCACTTCCAAAAGGTCATTGCAGTAACTTCTTCATGAGATCGCCGTAGTTGCTATCTCCGTAGGTCGTCTGGTTGACCTGAATTGCGGTGCCTGGTACGTTTTCCTTCGCAGCCTTAATCTCATCCATTCGCATCTTATGCTGAATCTGAAGAATCTCTACTAAGTCTTTACTAGAGAGAATTCCTGTCTCTTCTGCATCTGCGATCTTGGCCTCGATTATACGATCCAGCAGTGCTCCGATCTTGTCACGATTTCGATAGCCCTTGTCCAGATATACGCCGTCTAGATACTTCTTTACCTCGGGGCGCTGAAGAGCTTCTACGACCTCATGACGCGGAACGCATAACTGCTCGGCCGTATCTTCTACGGTGCCGAACTGCAGAAAGGCGTTGGCTATGTCAAATCCCTCAGGACTGATCTTCGTCAGGGCTGTCATATACTAGTCTGAAATTTACGTTAATAACGTCCGGAACGTAGGAGGAGGCTACGTAGTTGACTACTAGCCAGCGATCTCCGTCGATCGTGTAGACTTTTCCAGAGGAGAAGATGGGAGTGCGACCTCGATAGGACGCGGTAGCCGTATTCTCTTTTCTCTGAAAGGCGATCTCGTAGTTGTTTCGATAAAATATCACTTCTGCACCACCCTTACTACTGCGGTTCTCTGACGACGACGCTCGGGCTGCGAGTTCGTAAAGAAAGTAAACTCAATCGGAAGATTGACGCCGGTTCCCTGGTATACTGCGTCCTCTTGCTTTGCTGGGTCTACGGAGAGCCAGATCGTAACCATCTCGTCGTCGATTTTAGGAGCATGAGGGCCGGTGCCGAGTTGAAGTCCTAGAAGCGTGGACTCGGTGAGAAGAGATACGGTGAATCGTGTAACTTCCTCGTCGTCCTGAAGAAGGTCGCGATACTCGACTCCGTAGTCGACGAAGTCACAGGGATCCATCGTCTCTTCCCAGACTGCTGCGGTTAGTGGAATTGCCATTAATTTTCCTGGGCCTGAGCCGCTTGTCGTGCCTTACATCTGCGTAGAAAATACCAAAGTGCTGCGTGATTCCTTGAAGAT
>Ga0194112_10000094_pt1 | contig 112042 bp, 109 predicted proteins | sample TA2MahC400mmetaG_FD_146191 | JGI IMG/M metagenome (GOLD analysis project Ga0194112, IMG submission 146191) | Freshwater microbial communities from Lake Tanganyika, Tanzania - TA2015016 Mahale Deep Cast 400m | ecosystem: Environmental > Aquatic > Freshwater > Lake | place: Tanzania: Lake... | reverse complement strand
AACTGTTACAAAACCTTTGAAATCACTGAAAAAATAACCAACAAAAGACCCCCAAAAAAGAACAACCATCAACAAAAAAGATTTTCAGAATACAGCCGGGAGGTAGAAAGTTTTAAAAATACTCAAAGACGCTGAAATAAGAACATGGTAAAAAAGACCAAGATACTAATGGCAGTAGGAATATACTTGTCCACTATGTACTGTTTCAATGCAGCGTTCTGCCTGTCCCAAGCACACAGATACATTCAGAAAAAAGAAAAAACAACAGCCTACAAAGAATACAAACAGGTTATACCCGAACTGAATTATTATCAAAAACCATTACAGGATTATGAAGAATTCTTATCAGACAGCAGTAAAAAATATTTAAAAGAAAAAGTCCAAACCTTAACAGAAAAAAAATCAAAACTAGAAGACCAGACAAGACCTTATGATGAGCAGAAGAAAAAATGGGCTAACAGGGCTAAAAATCCTTTAAATTATATAAAATAGGTACCTAAACATGATACACATAGAAGATATTTTTGGGGATACCAAATTAGTAGAAGAAATACAAGAAAAACTTCCAAAACTATTTAACATAGCTGAGATAGAAAGCTCTAGAGCAGAAAAAATCGGTATGGAAGTTGGTTCTCTTAGAGAAAAGATAATAATTGCACTTTTGATTTACAAATTTGGATCAGATTATGTTAACACTAAGATTCCAATAACTGAACCGGAAACAGATGTAATTTTAAACAAAAATAAAATATCTATAAAAACGATCACTGGCAATGGTGGTGTTAAAGCAGTCTGGACCGTTGATGCCCAAAGTGCAGAAAAGTTCATAAAAGGTTATACTCCAAAATGCGATATGATATTAGTTCAAATATTCTGGGGTTCTGAGAATGGTGGCTTTTTCTTTATTCCTTTAAAATTACAACAAGAGGTTTTTAAAAATTTAGGCAAGGGGGCTTATCTAAAAATGCCAAAACCGGGGACTAATCCTAGAGGTGTTGAATTCAGCAAAAAAGCAATAAAAAGTATGTTCATGCATAAAGACATAAAAAGAATAAAAATTAACTGGAAAAAAGAAAAAGTAGATTACAATGTTCATGAAAGATGGGTAAAATACTGGTCTGGTGAAGAAAAATTAGACTAAAGTTTTTTGAGATGTAATTTCTTTAACCCTTTTTTTAGTTAACTCACAGTATTCATTACTAGTGTCATAACCTATATAAAACCTTCCAGATTTTAATGCTGCTATCGCAGTTTGACCGCTACCTATAAAAGGATCTAATATCACATCACCTTCAAATGAGTACAATTGTATTAATCTTCTTGGCAGCTCTTCAGAAAACGGCGCTGGATGTCCGATTTTCTTCGCTGAAGCTGCTGGAAAAGACCAAATACTCTTTGTATACTCCAAAAACTCTTCTTTCGCGATAGTGTCTTTTTTACAACCTTTTTTTCTAGAAAAAGTATTCTTAGAAAAGATTAAGATATACTCATGTGTGTCCCGGAGTATAGGATTGTTTGCACTCTTCCAACTCCCCCAAGCGGTTGAAGCGCCAGCACTACTCGATTTGTTCCAGATAACTTCTCCACGCATTAAAAAACCTAACCCTAACATAATTTGGGTGATATGCGCATGTAAAGGGATGTAAGGTTTTCTTCCAATGTTTGCAATATTAATACAAACTCTCCCACCAGGGGTTAAAACCCTATAAACTTCTTTCATAACGTTCTGTATTAGCTTAAGGTATTCTTCTAAAGATAAGTCTTTATCATATTCTTTACCAACATTATAAGGCGGGGAAGTAATCATCAAATGTACTGAATTATCAGGTATTTCAGACATATTTTCACTAGATTTGCAGAATATCTTATCAAGAGATTTCGCATCTATTACATTCTCTTTCTCCGATTCATCAGGCTTATTTTCTTTGTAATCTTTGTACAAGTTAGAGTTATAAAATTTTGTAGAATCATGATTTATCCTTGCAGAAACACCAAATGAACTCGTTTTCGTACCTTCTTTTTTTGTCATTTTTAAGAATAAGTATAACCTTATTTAAATAGTTTTTCAAAAATTTTTAGTAAATTTTCCGGAATTCAAAATAGGGTATTCTAACACAGAAATATTAAAAAAAGAAAAACTCATCATAATTAAGCATGGGACTTTTTGAAAACATGCTGGGAGATTCTGAAAGCTTGTTCTTAAACGAGACAGAGCTAGACGTAGACTACGTGCCAAGAATAGTAAAATACAGAGAGAACCAGCAGCAACACATGGCAACCTGCATAAAGCCTTTATTCCAAAACAGGAACGGAACGCACTTACTAATAACTGGCAAGCCAGGAATAGGAAAAACCGTAGCAGTAAAAAAAGTATTTGAAGACTTAGAAAAAGAAACACTAGACATAGCACCCATACATATTAATTGTTGGAAAAAAGACACGTTCTACAAGATAGCATTACACATCTGCGAAAAGATAGGATACAAATGGGTGCATAACAAAAAAAGCGACGAACTGTTCAAAGAAGCATGCAACATACTTAACAAGAAAAAGGCAGTGCTCTGTTTCGACGAAGTAGACAAGTTAGAAGAGCAAAGCATACTATACTCAGTAATAGAAGACCTGTACAAAAAAACAATCTTTTTAGTAACTAATGAGAAAGACTGGCTGGCAAAACTCGACCAAAGAATAAGATCGAGGATGATACCAGAAATAATAGAATTCGAACCTTACAACTACGACGAAACCAAAGGCATCCTAGAACAGAGAAAAGACAGCGCTTTCGTAGCCGGAGTATGGGAGGAACAAGCGTTTGAAAAAATAGTAGAAAAAACTGTAGAGATAGGAGACATAAGAGTAGGATTATTCCTGATGAGAGAATCCGGAAACGCTGCAGAAACCAAAAGCTCAAGAAAAATACTAACATCACATGTAGAAACTGCTGTTAAAAAGTTAGGGAAAAGCTTTGAAATACGAAAAACTAACGAATTAGGCGAAGAGGAAGACCTAATACTAAAACTGGCAAGAGAAAAATCAGACATCAACATGAAAGAACTATACGAAGAATATAACAAAAAATATAATCAAAGCTACAGGACATTACAAAGAAAAGTTAAAAACTTAGAAGAAGCAGGACTGTTAACAGTAAAAGAAAGCACTACAAAACAAGGCGGGAAAGCCTCTATAGTAAGCGTTGCAAGCAAAAAGCTCACAGACTTCTAAAAAATGTTTATTTCTTCTTTTTCTTAGCTTCAAGCTTTACAACAGGATACGGGTCGTAAGTCCCCCACCAGAACATGCACTTCTCACACCAGTAACCCCAAACGCCTAATTCCTTAATAACTAAGAGTTCTTTACAGGTAGGGCATTTTTTTGGTATAAAAGTCACTTTAATGTGTTCCATATCCTCATTTTTCAAGTTTTCATAATCTATTTTTTCTTCTGCCATAAGGCTATAAAGTAAAGAATACTGTATTTAAACGTTTTTGTTACGGTAGTGGACATCGCGACAAGTGTGTGGCGAGGGTTTATAAACTAGAAATGACAGTATATTAGTTAAGAACAAAAAAAGGTTAAAAGATTCTTCAAATGGGGGTGAAAGTTTATGTTAAGACGAAATAGCGAGAGCTATCTTAGCCATGAAACTGTTAGTCGCATATTTAGTGAACAACTTAGGAGGCTGCCTATCAAAGGGGGTGGTGAAGCCAAAGGCAGCCCCAGGCTAATTCTAATATTCTAGGAAGAACGCCGCAAGAAACCCCCTGCTCCTTGGGGGTTATTCTCTTTCTTTCTTATACTCTTCAATAACTTTAGATAACATGTCTGTTTTGTTCTTTTCTTCTTCAAATCTTGATTTTTCTACTAGGATGAATTCGTCTTCCATTATCACCTCAAGGTTTTTAACATTAATAAAGATGAACTTATTCAGCACGTCTTTACTGGCAGGCTTTGAATAGATTATAACACTGACTTTTCCTCTTAAAAGTTCTAAGGCTTTTTCACTGAAAATACTGGGGTCTTCAACAAATATAATATTTTTCAGTTCTTTGTTTTTAATTTCGTCAAAGCTTAAGTTCTTGAACTTAGGAATTATAAAATACTTATCAGAATTCAACAACAAGCCTTTTAATGATATAACTTTCTTGTTTAGTTTTTCAACTTCTGACTTATAATCTTGAATCTCTTTGTTCAAAAAAACTAATTTTTTATCCTTAAAGTTTAACAAATCTTTGACCTTTCTTTCAGAAATGCTGCTAAAGCTGTTTTTCAGGTTTTTTATCTTATCTTCTAAATAATTTATCTCATGTTTTAACTTTTCATTCTGCTCCCTCAAATACTTAGTTTCGTCGAATTTTACCTTAATAGATTCAGTCCGTATCCTAGGCTTGCCAATTTTAGGGGTTATTTCTTTTTTTTCTAAGCTGGCAACAGCTTCAGATATGCTCATACCCTTAGAGAGTACTAACTGAGTAACTTCTCTTTCTAAAGATTCTTTGTTATGTTTTCCGAGGTAAATGTTTATCTTCTTTAATAATGCACGGATTTTTTTGAAAGCAAGGATAGCGGCCGCCAAAGCATCACTTTCGTGATCGTTAGCGCATGAATAATTTTTTGTTAATTCTTTTTTCTGAAATACTTTAAGGCTCTCCCGAGGGCTTATGATTTTAGAGCCTGTCTCTGCTGCAAACTTTTCAATAAGTTTAGGTGTCGGATTTACATCCGTGCCTATGATTAAAGGCTTGCCGATATGAAAAACGTTAGTCGTCAAAGAGTTAAGGTCTAATTGTTTACTGCTGTTAATCTTTAGAACGTTGCCCTGCAAGTCCAGTATTGCATAAGCTAGCGTAGTTCCTGGGTCTATTCCTAAGATTATTAAAGGTTTTAACAGTTTATCTTTTGAAAACATTTTCTAACAGCAGAATAATTCTTTAGGCTTCTTTCCCTCTTCAACTTTTCCGAAAGGGTTACCATGCTTTCTAACATTATCAATCAATATTTTATTCGCTTCTGTAGTCTTGCCAGCTTCTTCTAACTTAGCCCTATACTTTCTAAAATCTTTGTCTAATTCCAGTTTTAAAGGGCATGCTGTCGTGCAGTTCTTGCACAAAGTACAAGCATAGAATATTTCGTCTTTAACTTCTTCTTTTAACAGCATTACTTTCCCTCTAGGGCTTACTGTTTCGCTTTTTAAAATATTAAACACCGGGCATGCTTGCCTGCAAAGCCCGCATTCTGTGCATCTGCTACTATCATCCATTTATCTGACACCGTCCTCCCATATGATCAGGTCTTCAGGCAGCTCTACTATTTCAGGAAACTTCATAATATCAAAATATCTTATCCTCATATTTTTTTTCTTTGCAATAAGCATAGCTTCCTTTATTCCATCGCTTATCTCTCCAAAAGCCCAAACCTCATCGCATTTTGGAACGAGGGTGCGGTAAGCTTCTATTACCCTGTCCTTAGGCACCATACCATAAAGGTAATATCCGTAGACCATCAAACTGTTTAAAGGAATGGCCCCTTGTTCGAAAACGAATTTGGAAATCGATTCCCTAAACTTAAAATATTTCGAATTCATAGCGATGTATACCACTTTTTTCATAGTATCTTCCCCCTGTTTAGTACATTACTAGGATCATAGACTTCTTTAAGCTTTTTAAAATTATTAATATATTCTTCGTCAACGTATTCTTTCTTTAACAACCCTATCCCGTGCTCTCCGCTGACGTTCCCTTTTAATTTTTTGACTACGACGAACATTTCTTCGATGAGCTTTGACTTATGATCCCTGAAGTGAGGGTGTATTATCCCTACACCTATATGCCCGTAAGTCGGTATGTTGTTTTTTTGCAGCCAGTATAAGAACTTGTCAATAGATTCTAAAGGTATTTGAGGGTCTTCTACCACGCTGTAGCCTCTTGATGCTACTGAAGTGTACATATTATCCCTTTTCTTCCATAATTCTTTCATCTGTTCCCCTTTTATCTCTCCTTCATCACCCTCGTATTCTATTATCAAGTGGTTAAATTCTCCTAATCCTACTAGGTTAGAGCAGTACTTGTCAGCATATTCTAATGCCAGTATATTTTCTTTTTTTAGGCTGTGAAGCTTTTCTACCAGATGAGTTATGCTGTCGAATTTTAGTAATGACATTGACCTTTTCTCTGGAAGCTTAGCAAGCTTTAACCTTGCCCTTACTACTATTCCCGTGGTGCCTTCTAGCCCGCAAAAGTTTTTTATCTTCTCCCCTTTGATTTTCATCATCTTGCCAGTTCCGTCTATTACGTGAAGCTCTTCAATCCAGCCTATCATCTTTCCGTACTTGAAGCATCTCATCCCTGAAGCGTTAGCAGCTATCATCCCTCCGATAGTGCATACTGAATGGCTTCCTGGAACTACCGGCAGAATATAATCAGAAGCAGAATTCAAGTCGTCTAATACTACTCCCGGCTCTGCTATCGCCCTGTCACCTTTTATTCCGAACCTGTTCATCTTGCAAAGGTCTAAGATTACTGAGTTTTGCGGCACTGCTCCGCCGGCAAGCCCTGTGCCTGCTCCTCTAGGGACTAAGTTTATCCTGTGCCTTTTAGCATAAGCAATAGCTTGACGGACATCTTCTAAGTTCTTAGGCCAAATAATAGTGTCAGCTTTGCCCCTTATAGTGGAAGCGTCGCTGCTGTAAGCTATCTTATCCGCGTCTTTCTGCGAAACGTTTTCAGCGCCTACTGCTTCCCTTAAAGTATTAAACATTTGATAACACCTGGCTTAGTTCTAAAACTTCCACCCCTTCCGGAGCGTTTTCTTTCAAATGATAATAACACATAGGGCAGCAAGTTATTAGTTTCTTAGTTTGTAAATCTTTAAACCTTAACTGGGCTATCTTAGAAGATAATTTTGAAGCGTTGCTTTTCAAGTTTCCTCCTCCGCCGCAGCATAAAGCATTCTCCTTACTCCTCTTAAATTCTATAAGTTCAAATCCTAAAGCCTTCAGAATGTTTCTCGGATCTTCGTAAACATTAGAATACCTTCCGAGATGGCAAGGGTCATGATAAGTTATTTTTTCACCAAAATTTTTCAGTTGCAACTTGTTAATGTTCTTCCAGATAGTCTGAGACGTATGCTCTATTTTAAGGTTAAAATTTGCTGATAAAGAGCTGTAACACGCAGGGCAGTTAGTGATTATTTTAGAAACGCCGTAATGCTTGAAAGCTTCTAAGTTCTTCTCTACCAAATTGTTAAAATCTTGCTTGAAACCAGCGTTTAACACCGGGCTGCCGCAGCAATATTCCAAGTCTTTTATCCTGATAAAGTCTATGCCTAACTTTTTCAGTATCTCTTCATAATTCTTTTCAATATCCTTAAGAACAAACCTTGTCATGCATCCTGGGAAGTACAAAGTATTAGTATCTACGAACTTGTCTAAAAAACGTTTAAACATAAGAAGAGTTAATAAAAAACTGGTATTTAAAACTTTTTAAGTCACGCAGATATTGATGATAGGTTTCCCTGCAGAAGACCCCCTGTTCTCTATGGAGAAGCTATAGCTTCCTGTCAAAGATGGAGCTGATGTACATTCAGTATCCACACCGCCATAAGATATGTCCAGATAACCGTATTTCAACTGTAAGAATATCTCATATTCTCCTTCGATAGCTGTCTCAACCGTCCACATGTTCAATGCGCCTTCTGTGAAAACTTTTAAACTATCAGGTCCTGTGTCCATCCGGTTAGGCTCCATCATAAGGTTTTTCGTAGTCATCTTCCATAATACCCAGTCATTAGTAGGGTCTATGCTTAAAGCTCCGCTGCTTATAACCACAGGAGAAATATACCTTCTAGAACCCGCACCTTCATTAGCGACAGACTCTATGTTAGCATTCAAGTTGAAAAGCAAGTTCTTAGTCTGAACGATAACATTCTTATCCCTCATCTTATTAATCAAAGGCAAACCAGCGCTCAATATTAAAGTTATTAATATCATGCCCAAGGCTATGTAAAGAACTGCACTGACCCAGACGTCACCTTTCTTACTCATTTTTTAAAAAATATAAAAAGAAAGTTTATAAAAAATGTTTTTAACAAGCTGTTGTTATAGCACTTCCGCCCGCATCACCATAAGAGTCCGTATTTTGTGAACAGATTATGTCTTTATTTGACCTTGTGATTATTGGGAATGCTTCTATTTTAGTAACTTCTGTAAGACCGCCCTCCTCACCAATGCCAAGTTCTGATTTTGTTATGGTAATGGTATCTATTCCAAATGCATTTATAGGTATTGTTTTATCCAAAGCTTTTACAGTGTTTACATCTTCATAAGCCCTGAGTTTCCAACCTGTAATAGGTTCTTTACCATCATTTTGAATCAATACTTTAAAGTCACCATCTGCTGTCTTGCAAACACTTTTTATATCAAAGATTACATCTGTTGCGCAGATGACTTGTACGTTAGCTGTTTCTTCTGTTGATGTCTGCATCTTCTTAGTAAATCCTGTACTCCATGTTATGATTATCGCTGCAAGGGCAACTGTAAACCCTATTATAAGGACAGTAGCTATTAATGGTGAAATACCTTTCTTCTTCATATGATCATTCCTCCTTTTTTTTTTATTACTCAATAAAAAGCCGTTCCGTGTATTTAAGCTTTTTTATTTTCAAGCTACGTTTACTCTTATGCTTTGTTTTGAGCAAGGAACATAATGACCCGGGACTACCTGGAGGTGAGGTATGACATCTATACTGTTAATACCTGTTTCAGGAAACTTAACAGGATAAGGCTTGACCTCTAAACCTTTTAAAGGCTTATAAGATTCGAATGCTTCACCTTTTTCCGATCCGGTAACACGGAATACGAACTTGTTAACAGTCAATTCTCTCTTATTCTTTAATACTACTTCTATTTCTCTCTGCCCGCTTTCAACAGTGCTAGTGTATTCTGCTTTGACAGCAGTTATATCAACATTGTTACACTGCTGCTGTTTCTCTGCCAAGAGCCCTCTTTTCTCAGCCAATTCTTCAATATAGTTTTTCCCCCAAAGTATTGCCAGAAGAGCTATTGCTATGACAAGCCCGATTAACAAAACCGTTGCTATCATAGGGCTGATACCTTTTTTTTCTTTTAACATTCTATCACAACCGCCCTGTCCTTACAACCAACTTGACGATCTCCTATGTTTATTATAGGCATGACTTCTAGTTTTTTACAACTAGAACATGGTGTAGGAACGTTTTTCTTAATGCCACAGCCTGGAGGCTTACACTCAGAAGACTGAGGTTGTAAGAAATTATCCTCCGGACCAGTATCAAGGTATAAAGAAGATCCTTCCGGGTTAAAAGCCCTTATAGCTAATTGGTTAATAGTAATATAACCCTTATTTGACACATCCAGGTTAGCACATGAGATATCATCAGATTTTACAAGATTAATCCTCACGTTCTGGCACTGCATCTCTCCTTCAGCGTATTCTACAGTGCTTTTGCTCATAGTTTCAGTCTGTCCGCTCATCCATAAAAAAACAGTAGTAGCTAACGCTACTGCAAAGCCGAGTAAGAGAACCGTTGCTATTATAGGACTAATACCTCTTTTTTTCATCATAATTGTTAAAATATTTTAAGGCAAACTTATATTTATAGTTTTAGGTTTAAAACATTTTATATCACAGGTATGCATCCCAGTTCAGAAATGGGTGTATCACTGCCGCAAGATGGGTTTTCTGAACAGCTTGTCAAGTATTCATTGTAACACATACACTCCCTATCACCCGATCCTCCACTAAGAGTGCCTTCTTTACAAGATGCGCCTTCTCCGCAAAGAATTTTACAATAAGCAAAAAGTTCTGCATAAGTCCAACCATCCCCTGAATACCTTTCACATTTACATGTTAATTGCTTATAAAGATTATCTACACATTCCTCATCTTCACAAATCTCAGTTTCATCGTCGCAGTCTTCTTTCAAATCTTCTATTGTTCCACAATCACTGAGGTAATAAACATCACCTTCATGACATACTAACTTCTTATCTTTTTTACAACACTTCGCTTTGTCTAATCCGTCACTCTCATCTCTGCAGACGTAAGATTTCCCTTTTTTATCACAGTCTTCAATAAGCTCTTCTCGAGTCTCGCAATCACTGTAATAGTATGCCTTGTTTTCGTAACATTTCGTAGTATATCTCAGGTCGCAGCATTCAGCATCTGCTCCACGGCAGCCTTCACCCTTTTCACAAGATTCTGTTAGTTCTAAAGCAGGATTATCACAGTTGTTATACCAGCAAATATCCTCGCCGCAACAACTCTTAGTGGCTAGTTTTGTGCAACACTGAGCGTTTGGAGCATTTCGGCAAACCTCGTTTGTTTCGTTTGTTTTCTCACAATCTTTAATTGATGTGCCTATAGGCTCATCACAATCGTCAGTATAAAAGATTCTGCTTCCAATGCATAATTGCTTGCAAGTAGTAGCAGGGCAAGAACCACCAACAGGATCCCTGCTAGGATAAGCGTATTTACCAAGACACAAACCATTAATTCCATAAGCAGAGCATCCTATCGGCCACCAGAAGCATACATCTCCGCCGCACGTTCCGCACTGACCTTGATCTAAGCCTTCACAGAAGTCTTCGCTGATGCAAGACCCTGTAGCGCTGACCTTAGCTTGTTCACCTTGCCTCATTATACCTACCTGCATGATTTCAGGAACGCCTTTTTTTATACAAGACTTGTAAGGCGCGTCATCTATCATGACTGCAAGTTCCATCTCGGTCACACTTTCTCCAGGGTATAAGTAAGCGCATGGAACACCGACTTGTTGATCCCCTGATAGTTCAGATATGTTTCCACAGACAAATTGTAAATCTGCAGGGACTATCCCTGCCTTGATGTTAAACCCTTCAAAGTTTAAGTTAGCATTGATGTTGTCAAAACCGCCTGGTATAGTCACAGAGTATTCAGCACCGCCTACGCCACAGCCTATAACTTTGATATCCCTATTCAAAAAATTAGTCACTTGGATCTTGTCTTCAAAACTTAATATGTAAATCAATCCGTACTCCGGATTTTTCCCTTTTGCATAAGAAGTGAACATCATACTGAAACTCTTAAAAGCATCATGAGGGTCTATTCCGGGCTGTGTTATGGCAGAATTGATAAGCCTAGACGCTTCTATCTGGTAATTTTCTGACAAAGCTTCAAAATCGCCTTTTATCTGCCTCTGTTCAGACTTGTTTCTAATCGCTGCAAGGCTGAATAATACCACTGACAGGAGTATAGCTGCTAGAATAAACACTTGACCCTTTTTACTCATAAAATCTTAAAAGGCTCAGAACGTTTAAATAGTTTTTGCTTAAAACTTGTACTTAGACAGTTCAACTTCGACTAGCGTCAAGAAATGGTCTTTTGGTATTTCCCTATCAGAGTTTTTTTCATAAACTTCATCGACTACTTTGTTGATTAAGAACTTGTCTGCCACGCCTAATGGGACTATCTCTGACATTGCAGTGTGGAATAACCGTTTTATCTTTACAAGATCTTTTTTTGAAACTTCTTTTTCGAGCATTAGTATCAAGCCTCCTTTAAACGTATGATAACATCATACTTATGACATTTATAAAACTTACTAACATCCTACTTATTCCTACCCTAAGAAGCATCATCACGGCTCAAAAGCGCCTTTCAACGGGACAAAAACAAAAAATCCTAAGTTCTTAACCTCTAATTTTTTGCCAACTTTTTTCACTTTTAACATTTCCTGCTCATAAGCACAACCTACTGGAGCTACTAAGATACCATTATTCCTCAACTGTTTCAACAACGGCGGAGGCACTTCTTTGCACGCAGCAGTAACCATGATTTTATCATAAACCTTTCCCTTATCATAACCTAAGCTGCCGTCACAGACTACTACCTTAACGTTTTTCAAACCAAGAGCTGAAAGTTTCTTCTTAGACTCTTCAGCAAGCTCAGGAACTATCTCTGTAGTGAAAAGCTTGCCTTTCCTGCCGATAATACAACCTATCAGGGCAGCGTTATAACCAGAACCAGTGCCTATCTCCAAAACCTTATCACCTGGCTTAAGCTCTAAAGCCTCCAACATAACAGCTATAGTGTAAGGCTGAGAAATAGTCTGTCCGTAACCAATAGGCAAGGCAACATTATGATAAGACTCGTTGAGCATCTTTTTATGGACGAACAAATGCCTAGGAATTTTAGAAAAAGCTTTTAAGACTTTTTCATCCTTAACACCTTCCAGTCTCAGCTCATCGATCAGCCTGTTCTTTGCTTCTTCAAAATTCATTTTCCACAAACATTACAGTCTTTTCTTTTGTTAACCTTGATCTTTAACAATTCCATTCTTTCAACATCAAACCTTATCAAGCTTTTCTCGTAATCTCTTCTTAACAGTATCTTAAATGTTTGAGAGACCTGCAGAGAACCTATAATCACAGCCAGATAGTTCAACACGCCGATATCAGAGCAAGCCACTAAGCTCTTAGAGCCTTCCAAGAAACAGTTCAGGCAAGGGCCTTTAGGCATCACATTAAAAACGTAACCCTCACCCTTTATAGCTGTGCCGTAAACTAAAGGCATCTTATTGTCAACCGCGAATTTGTTCAGCAAAAACTTAGTCTCCAGATTATCAGAACAATCCAACACTATATCACAATCTTTCAAGACATCAATGTTTTTCAAGCACAAATCAGTATTGCAACACTTTATATTTATGCCAGGATTCGCTTTGATAAGGCGCTCCTTAGCCTTCTCAACCTTGACAAGACCTATGTCTTTCTCATAAAAAAGTATCTGCCTGTGCAGGTCAGTAACAGAAACAACATCCTTGTCTATCAATACCAGGTTTACCCCGCTTCTTGCCAATAAGCTAGCAGCAACACAGCCTAATCCTCCAACGCCGACAACACCAACCCAACTACCCATCAGCTTTTTCTGTCCTCCCTTTCCAATGATCACCTCATGCCTTGAATATTTCATACTATAAGATATTGAAAAGGATAGGATTTAAGCTTTTCGTAAAAAACAAAAAAGATTATAAAACCAAGATCATATTTGTTAATACGATGCATTTCAAAAAACTGATAAGAAAAATCAAGGACTACGACCCTAACATAGATTTTGAACTAGTAAGAAAATCATTCGAGTACGCTAATGAGGTCCATAAAGACCATAAAAGGGTTAGTGGAGAGCCATACATACAACACGTACTAGAAACAGCATACATACTAGCAGAACTCAAACAGGACGCAACAACAATAGCAGCATCACTCTTACATGACGTGCTAGAAACAGGAAAAGTAACACTAGAAGACTTAAGACAAAGATTCGGAGAAGAAGTAACCATGCTCGTAGACGGGGTTACTAAGCTCAGCATGATAAAATACCACGACAGGCAAGAAAGAGACGCGGAAAGCATAAGAAAAATGTTCCTAGCAACTACGAGAGACTTAAGAGTACTGATAATAAAACTCGCAGACAAATTACATAATATGAGGACCTTAGGATATTTGACAGAAGAGCAGCAAAAAAGGATATCACAAGCAACACTAGACATCTACGCGCCGTTAGCATACAGGCTAGGGATATGGAGCATAAAATGGGAATTAGAAGACAACGCCTTCAAATACTTACACCCTGACATGTACGCAAAGTTCAGAGAAAAATTCGGCAAAAAAAGACTGCAAAGAGAAATAGAAATAAGAAGACTGAGCAGGACGATAGAGAAAGAACTGAAAAAATATGGCATACCATCAAAAATAACCGGCAGACCAAAACATTTCTACTCAATATACCGGAAGATGATCGAGAAAAAAAGAACATTCGAAGAACTATACGACCTAGCAGCATTAAGAATAATAACCGACACTACAAAACACTGCTACGAAATCTTAGGAATAATACACGCATTATGGAAGCCGATACCGGGAGAATTTGACGACTACATAGCAATGCCAAAAACAAACCTGTACCAGTCATTACACACAGCAGTGATAGGGCCTAACGGGCAGCCTGTAGAAATCCAGATAAGAACTGAAGAGATGCACGAGATAGCAGAAGAAGGAATAGCATCACACTGGGGGTACAAAGGAGTCAAGACAGACAACAAGTTTGACAAAAAACTAAGCTGGCTGAGACAAATACTAGACTGGCAGAGAGAATCAAAAACTGCAAAAGAATTCATGGAATTCCTAAAAATAGACTTATTCCAAGACGAGATATACGTGTTCACACCAAAAGGAAAAGTAATATGCCTGCCGAAAGGCTCAACACCGATAGACTTCGCATATGAAATACACTCAAACATAGGAGACACATGCACAGGAGCGATAGTAAACGGAAGGATAGTGCCATTAAGATACGAATTAAAAAACGGGGACATAATTAATATAATAACATCTAAGAACCAGACACCAAAAAGAGACTGGCTGAAAATAGTCGAAACCACAAAAGCCAAAACTAAAATAAGACATTACTTAAAAGAGATTAAAAAACTACCTTTAACATATGAATCTGTAAAAAAACCTGGAGTGGAAGAGCTAGCAGAAGACAGCATAATAGAAATAAAACCAAAAATCAAAGACCCAAACATAAGATTAGCAAAATGCTGCCACCCGATACCAGGTGACAACATAAAAGGATTCTTAACACCACCAAGCACTATAGTGATACACAAAAAAGACTGCCCTAACGCAGAAGACGTCAAAGGAAGGACCATGCTAGAAGTGACTTGGAAGAAAGGCTACAGCCAAGAAACAGAAATAAGAATCTTCGCAACAGACAGGGTAGGGCTTTTCGCCGACGTACTCAACACCATAGCGGCCACAGGAACCAACCTAACAAGAGCCAAAGGCAAGACGATAAACGAAGACGCAGTAGAGATAATATTCGGCATGATACCTGAAGACTTAGACCACTTACAAGACATTATAAAAAGGATACAAAGAATACAAAGCGTAACCAGAGTAGCCATAGAAACCCAGAAGAACAAAGAATTCTAAAAGTTTAAATACTACAAACTAATAATATTCTCTTATGAGCCTAACAAGCCTTATCATCTTAATATTAGTAATCGCTTTAATATTCCTTATAACCCGCCTTTTTATGAAAACTTTCAAACTAATAATAGCAATAATAGCAATTGTCGTAATCTTAGGCGTATGGCTTTACGGATTCAGCGGATTCTTCGAAAAAATGCCTGAAATTCCAGAACTAGGAATACAAAAAGCTGCTCAGAGCATAACCGGCTGCACTACAGAACTGGACTGCGCTTACATAACAAATCCTGGAGATTGCAGGATGGTAAAATATTATTGTAATAACATATTCAAAGATGAGAATTATAAAAAAATTTTAAACGACAAGGTATTAGAAGAAGATTGCAACAAGACAAGCATAGAAATAGATTATAATATCGACTGTGATTGCAAGCTTCACAAAGAAAGAGAAGGCAAGATTAAACAATGGATTAATAATCTGTTTGAGAAAAAAGCAGGTTATACTTACTGCTGGAAAAAAGAACCTTAAGAATTCTTACCCATTTTTTCTAAAGATTTAACAAACCGTTTCTTATAAGCATGAACCCTATAATCCTGTTTCTCCTTAACCTTGCCCTTAACTTTATAGATTATATAATAGTCTGAAATAGTCTCTATCTTCTTACTATGCTTTTCAGGAAGCAGTTCAACAACAGGTATTGATACTATGCCAACTTTTTTCTTAGCAACCCTTACAAGCTCGTTAACGAAGAACTCTACGAATTCTTTACCATATTTTTTCTTAGAAGGGACGTATTTTTTATAAAAGTCTGAATCTCTAGGGACGTTTTTCTTCTCATAAGGCCTCATAGGCAGCCCTATCGAAACAACGTAATCAAAGCTTTTGTTCTCAAAAGGCAAGCCTTCCACTATGTCCCCCATTACTGCTTTAACGCCTGATTTGCGAAGCTGTTTTATCGTCTCTTCGGGATAATCAAAAGCGATAGTATCTTTGTAAATCGCTGCGAGAGAAACAGGCCCTGAACAGACATCTAATAATGAGCCTTTCGGATTTAACCCTATCTCACCCATTAGCTTGGTAAAAATTTGAGGCGCAACCCTATAATAGTCATCAAGGTTGTAAAGGTCTGGAACATTCTCCCAATCATACTCTTCCATTTCCTTCAAGATCTGTTCAAGTTTTTTCTTACCCTTCATTCTTAGTGTACATTAACATATCTGTTTAGTAAATAAAATTATCTAAACATGATCATGTATAAACTATTTTTATCTTATGGCCTAGTTCTTTTGCCTCATTAAGGCAGACGTCAAACAATTCAGCATCAACATTCTCATCAATCTTAAACTTAGAATAACCCCTTTTCTTCAACCTGCCTATTAATTTCTTAACCCTGCACTTGGTGACTATGCAAAGGTCAACGTATTCTGGGGGCAGATAATGGCTCAAGTGAGAATCTATGACCAAGTCTTCTTTAGAGCTCTTAATCATCTTTATAAGAACTTCACTCAGTTTATCAGTGTCTATGATCTTACATTTCCTCTTCTTATCATAACCTTCTGACAGGTTATATTCTTCAATTATTTTATTCACATCTACGTATTTTGCTTTATGTTTCTTAGCAAATCCTTTAGCAAAAGTGGTCTTTCCAGTACCTACAGACCCAGTAACTATAATTATCTTAACCATAAAAAAGCTAAGATAAACACGATTTAAATATGTATGCTAAATTAAACAGTGTGCTGTCTAGTGACATATGTCACCAGCCAAGAAACTTACTAAACAGAACCATCAATGTTCCTTATGACCAATACTATGTACAGCATAGAAATGCTTGAATCTGCCAAATTTTGAGGTTTAAAGGAGGCATTACAAAATTTACAGGCAAGATCCCAATTTAAAATCAATCTTTTATTCCTGTAATCATATAAAACATTTCCTGTATTAAAGGTGTATTTTCCTCTTCTCTTACAATTATTGCAAGTTAACCAATCAGACCTTATCTCGCCAATATTTACCATTTAATTTATTTTTCTTTTAAATTTTAATACTAGTGACATATGTCACGATACTATACAATGCTAAATTAAACAGATAGGTTTAAAAATAAGCAGGATAATAACTCAACCGAAGAGGCAGTAATAATTTAAAGGCGGAGAGTTTAAAAATGAAAAACAATCCAAAACTTGAAATGATAATCGGCTTACCAAAAGAAGTCAAAGTAAAAGAAAACAGGGTGGCTTTAAAGCCTTCTGATGTAGAAACCTTAATCTCAGCAGGGCATAAAGTATTAGTTGAAAAAAACGCAGGATACGGGGCAGGCTACCTAGACGAAGAATACTCAAAAGCAGGAGCAACAATAGTGGATACAGCAAAAGAAGCTTACAACACCGACATAGTAATAAAAGTAAAAGAGCCTATACCTCAAGAGTATGAACTGTTAAAAGAAGGAAGCATACTTTTCACATACTTGCACTTAGCAGCCAGCGAAGAAACAAAAGAACTAACCAAAGCGCTATTAGAAAAGAAGATAACAGGAATAGCTTATGAGACTGTAGAAAACAAGAAAAAAGAACTACCATTATTAAAACCTATGAGCCTGATCGCTGGACAATTGGCAATAGACTACGGGGCGAGATTCTTACAGACATTCCAAGGGGGAAGAGGAATGCTAGTGGGAGAAGTAGAAGGGGCAGAACCCACACAAGTAGTAATACTAGGCGGAGGAAACGTCGGATACGGAGCAGCGGTAAAAGCAGCAGGCACAAGAGCAAACGTAGCAATACTAGATATCAACCCACAAAAAGTAGAACAGCTAAAAAAACAGTTCAAAAAAATAAACAAGCTCTACAATAATCTAGAAGTGATACAATCAGATGATGAGAAAGTAAGAGAATACGTAAAAAAAGCAGACTTGCTAGTCGGAGCGATATTACTGCCTGGGGGAAAAGCACCTAAAGTAGTCAAAAAAGAAATGATACAAAGCATGAAAGATGGAGCAGTAATAGTGGACGTAGCAATAGATCAAGGCGGCTGCACAGAACTATCCAGGCCGACAACACATGAAGAGCCAATATTCAAAGAATACGGGAAAATACTATGCTGCATAACAAACATGCCTGGAAGCGTAGCAAGAACTTCCACACAAGCATTGACAAAACAAACATTCCCATACCTACTAAAACTAGCCAATAAAGGATTGAAGAAAGCGTTGAAAGACAAAGGCTTCGCAAAAGGAATGAACACCTACAAAGGATTCATCACTTACCAAGCAGTATCAGACAGCCTAGGGATGAAAGACCAATATAAAAACTTAGAAGAACTGATCTAATTTTCTTTTTATTTTTATACATCAGTCTACTGTGAACAGTCTAGAGTCATGAACATCAAAAACCCCAAGCCTAGCACCAGCATCTAAAAACCCATGGGCGTAATTCAAGGCAGCGAAAGCAGTAACGATGTCACCTTTATCACGAAAATGCTTGGCATCGTCGTAATACCTCTGAGCCATATCTAAGAAATCTTCAGCCACTTTAGCAAAATCAACATTATCTGGAGCCTTAAACTTGACCTTACTCAAAGCTTCCCCAGTAACCTTGAAATATTTCTCCAGCTTTTCCTTGCTAATCTTATCCATCTTAAAAACCTTACACCCCTATTTAGAAAAAAACAGGTTTAGACCTTAGCTTTTCGTTGTCTCTTCTTTTTCTTCATACGCTTTCTCTGCCACTTCCAGCGCATCTGTCGCTTTTTCTTCCAACGTCTAGAGCTTCTTTTCATAGGTTATTGTCTGGTGTTTGTCTGTTTTTAAATTTATCTTTTTCAAGGATCTGAAACTATTGTAGCTTTCGTAAAGAGGAAGGGCGTCAAAACAACTTTCACTAATTTGTTATGCGGTTTTCCTTTCACAACCCATATCTCCGCAGCGGTTTCTTTGTAAAAATCATCCCCTACCGCCTTTAAAGTTATATAATGCGCCCTCACACGCTTGCCCTTGATTTTAATCTTCTCCTCTTGCTTCACAAAAAAAGTGCAATCATAGTATTTGCCTTCCAAAAACGTCTTATGATGAAACACTTGCCCTTCATGCAGGTCTTCAGTATATAACGGCTTAATCATAGACTGCAACCCGACACGACTGTCATTAGATATGACATGCTCAAGGCCATCTTTAGTGAACACTATTTTATCATTGTAAAAATCTGCCTTGTCAATAAACTTTTCACTCGTGTAATTCATCGAATAAGAATGCGTCTCGAAAGGCTCACTATCTTTTGAGGTAGCAGTATATAGGAATCCGTTATACTTGTCAGAATGCCGGCCATTAGCACCCATGATTTCTTTTATATAACCGTTTTCTTCAACTTTTTTGTAATAAAAAGCGGCATCAGACGAAAAAAGCTTTATCCCCAAAAAATAAATGCCAAGGTCATAATCAACTGTATAAGACTCCAAGGTTTTCTGGTTATTAACTTCTGTAACAGCTGTTTTCTTTTTATCTAAGCAAGCATAACTGTTTTTTATGCATAATGGAGAAGAAACTAAAGCCAGCCCCAACAAGGGCACTAGTATCATAGACTTGCTTTTTTTAAAAATAGTATCTAAAGTCATTTTTCCTCGTAACATTCGAAGAAAACTTGATTTAAAAGTCTTTCCTTAAGACTAAAAAAAATGAGTGCTCCGGCCGAGATTTGAACTCGGGTCTTTGCCTCGAAAGGGCAAAATGACTTGCCTTAGCCAGATAGTCTGAAACTAATTTGACCGGACTACACTACCGGAGCGTATGAGCCCGGCGCGATTTGAACGCGCGACCCTCGGCTAGCTTAAACTCTCACCGCTTTTAAAACTTTTGTAGCGATGAGTGTCATATAAGACCGATGCTCTAGCCAGGCTAAGCTACGGGCTCTTTTAGAGTTTTACGAGAAAAACTGAATATTTAAACTTTTTTGTTATTTAACAAAAAAATGGGTAAAGAGTAAGTATTACAAACAGCAGATAAATCTTAACAATTCTTTATAATCTGAAATGTCTTCATCAAATGGTACAAACAGTTTTATATGATAAAACCCTTTTTCTTTATCGCAGTATAAGAAATAAACTATGGTGGGCTTATCTCTCTGAATAAAGAATTAATCATAAATAAATTATCAGAGATATAAATATCAACACTTTTCACGTCTATATCTTTTAATAGTTTCACTTCTACAACATTATTCCCTTCGTACCCTATGAATGTTTCAGAGTTATAATCTGATAACATCCTTGTAAAGCTAAATCCATTAAGAAAATCACTGTTAAGGTGAATATCTGATGATTGTTGTTTTTTTTATTAAATTTTTATAAAAATAAAATGAGCTTGATACAATCAGAAGAATAAAAACAATTAAAACTATATCCAATTTCTTTTTCATTTCTTAAACTATTTACTAACTAAGTTTATATAGTTTATGTAAGAAATATTTAAAAAGACTTAAAAAAACAGTTTTGTAAAAATATAAAGTGGGAGTTTTATAAATGTCAAAAAAAGCATGGGCAATAATTGTGTTCTTACTGATAGGTGCATTGTTAATATATTCGGATATGAAATTATGGCCTCAAAAACAAGCCAAAGCAGAAAAACTTTACTGGTTCATCCCAGATGGTATGAGAGCAGAACCGGACTTGTTTAACATTTTTGAATGGGCAGAAGAAGGTAAGCTGCCGAATATAAAAAAGATGATGGATCAAGGGTCATATGGTTATTCTATACCTGTATTCCCTTCTCATACACCTGTAAATTTTGCAACATTACTAACAGGTTCTTATCCTAAAACTCATGGCGTAGCTGATGGTCCTATGCATGTTGAAGGAAGGCCTTTAGATAAAGTAGCAGTAGCAGGTTTTAGTTCTGTAGCAAGGAAAGTACCAGCAATCTGGACTACTTTAGAAGAAAATGGGAAAAGTGTAGCCTTAATATCAATGCCAGGTTCAACGCCACCTGAGATAAATAAAGGAATAGTTATAAGAGGAAGATGGGGTGGTTGGGGTGCAGACTTCCATGCAATAAACTTCCAAACTAAAGGAGACAATTCTCAAAGAGTAAAACAAGGTCGAGGGACTAGAATGTTCTTCTTCGGACCACAACTCACTCAGTATGTAGATCCTAAACCTGCTACTGGATGGGAGAATATGCCTGAATCTTTCAGTCCAGCACTAGAAGCTGAGATGAAGCCATGGGATTCTACAGTTTATGCTTACATCTATGACAATACAGATGATAAAAAAGTGAATTATGATAAGATGATATTCTCAAAAGATAAAAAAACTATCCTATCAGATTTAAAACAAGGGGAATGGAGCGATTGGAAAAGTGTTACACTAAAATGGCAAGAAAAAGATGTAATCTCAGATGTAAAATTTAGAATTATAATCTTAGAAAATGATGGGTTCTTCAGGGTAAGAATGTTATTCAACAATGTTAATGAATATATTGCACAACCTTCAACTGTAGCAGAAGAATTGAATTTAGGGGTAGGTCCGATGGTAGACTTCGTAGACAACTTTCCACCACAATTAATATACTATGATGAAGATAAACAAACCTTTCTGGAAGAACTGAAGATGTCACTTGACTGGCACACTAAAGTGATACCTTTTGTTATAAAAAACTACAACCCTGATGTTATAATACAAGACCCTTACAGCCCTAATCAGATGCTAACAAGCAGATGGTGGCTAGGATATATCGACCCTAATAGTAGGAGATACAATGAAGTAACAGAAGAAGAAAGAGAACAACTTTGGAAAGAAGTTAAAGACATGTATTTACAACTTGACAACATGGTCGGTGAAATGATGAAAAACGCTGATAAAAATACTATAATAGTATTAAGCTCAGACCACGGAGCTGCACCATTAAACAAATGGGTAAGGATAAACAATTTACTAGCCAAGAATGGCCTTTTAAAATTCACTATAAATAAAGAAACTGGAGAACCAATAATCGATTGGAAGAATTCAAAAGCCCTATACCTAAAGATGGATAACATCTACGTACACCCTACTGGCCTTGAAGGAAACTGGACGAGAGCATCAGGACCAGAATACGAAAAACTAAGAGAACAAGTAATAAAAATGCTTTTAGAACTAAAAGATTCTGACGGAACAAAACCAGTAGCTACAGTAGTAAAATGGGAAGACGTAGAAGAATTCTTAGACCTACCAACCGATAGGGTGGGGGACTTAGTAATAGCAAACCAAGAAGGCTACGGCTGGAATGAAGAAATGAGCGAAGACCTAGAAATTTTCTCAACACCATTAGAAACAGGCTATAAACAGGCTATAATCCCTGACAACGAGAAGAGCATGTGGACACCATTCATCATAATGGGACCCGGAGTAAAGAAAGGATACGAAATAAAAGAACCTTTCAAACAAATAAACCAATATCCCACAATAATGAAACTACTAAACATGCCAATACCTGATTTTGTAGATGGAAAAGTTATAGAAGAAATATTCAAAGAATAATTTTTTTATTTTTTACATTTAAAAGACTTAACAACCTCTTTGTAATTAAATGTCGGGTTTGCCTTAGGCGTAAAATACTCTATTTGGTAAATTTCACTTTTTTCTTTGCACTGAACAAAGGCTACAGCCACATTATAGGATAAAATATCCTCAGAACACCCACCAAAAGTCAACCTATCATTTGCGTATAAATAATAAAACACCCTCCATGAATCCTTATCCTGTTCCTCCTCAATTTTAGGGAAATATTCTTCAGGACATTCTAAATTATTAGTTAACGGTCCAGGGTAAGGTACGTTTTGTTTACTAAACAAGTAATCTATTAAATCCCTTTGTGTAGTTATATACATAATAGCTTTCTCCTCTGATAAACCATGGACAGTCTTTATTTTAAGGACATCCTCATCGGAAATTGCAAAAATCTCTTTAACTTCCATTGTCTTTTCTTTAATATTGTTATAATCTTTTATTTTATACTGTTTATTAAGATTCATACTTACGTCTAAGGCATCCAAAGCAGCAATTAAATTCTTAGGCTTGCTACAACCAGAGAATAATAAACCAGCTATAACTAACAGGACTATTAATTTAAAATTTAAAACTGGCTTGTTTCCCATTTTATAAGTTCATCGCCCATTGTTTTTCGGAATTGATTTACAATTAAACTTTTGCTGTTTATTAAATTATGTTTTTCTAACGGATCGCTTAAGAGGTAATACAACTCTTCATCACCATCTTTATGCTTGATATACTTCCACTTTTTGACCTAACATACATATCGCCTAAAGAATAACCAAAGGCATACTTAACAGAATTATCATTCACTCTTGAAGTTTGTAAAACATCTTTGCCTTGTAAATTTTGAGATGACTTTATCCCAGCCAAGTTTAAAACTGTTGGTAGAATATCTATACTCTGCATCAACCCACTGACCCCTACCTTTTTTTTCAAACCTGGCACGTATATTATAAGAGGAACATGAATTGTATGGTCATAAAAGTTATCATGACCGAATCCTTTATGCTCGAATAATTCTTCACCATGATCCGCAGTGATCACTATAATAGTATTGTCTAATAAATCAAGTTGTGCCAACTCATTTAAAAGTCCACCAAAAAGATAATCAGCATAATACACCCCGTTATCATAAGTGTTAGACACTTCAGAAATGTCTTCATCTGAAGGGATTATCTCTATAGGGCCATCATTTAAAAAATGATAATAACAAATGGTTGATAAATAACCATATCCTGCCTCATTTAACAGGTTTAAAAGTTGGTTAATGTTTTCAGAATTAAGATAACTTACTAACCTTGTTTTTTGTTCAAACGTCATTGGTATCTGGCTGAAAAAGTTATCTGGATTGTTTTTGTAACTTTTTTTCAATTCGTTTAAGCATAACTTAGTTAGACTAGGATAGTCCTTAGGCAATCTTCCAGAATAAGAATTATTAGAAAATTTAGAATTAAATGGTTCTGGGTATATATACGGGGCATGGTTTACATAAGAATATAAAAATAAAAAGAATCTTTTGTTTAAATCTTGTTTTAATACGCCTGAAAATAAGGTTCTGTTAAATCCATTAGAATCTGAAAAATAAGTCGTTTGAGAAAAATAAGAAGGGTAAAACTCGTCAAATCCTCTTCCAGAACCTTGACTTAGATTGAGATGAGAAGATGTCAAAGGCCCAAACCAAATAGTCCTATAACCATTTTTTTTAAATATTTCAGCAAATGTTTCGAAATTCGTAGAAAGAGGGGTGCTTTCCATATCATTAATCCTGTGCGTTGTTGGATAAAGGGATGTAAAAATAGATATATGGCTGGGAAGAGTAAAATAAGCATTGCTAAAAATATTTTTGAACAAAATACTTCTATCAACTAATTTATCAATATTCGGGCTTGTTTCACGATCATAACCATAACTTCCCAAATGATCCGCCCTTAAAGTATCCAAGGATATTAAGATAATGTTACAGTTCTGACAATCAGGAATATATTTGACAGCATCTTCAGAAGTTGAAAAAGATTTATCCAAACAAAAAGACAGTTCACTACTTGAAAAACGGACGTCCCACAGGATATCAGGATAAAAAAGATACATGCCTAGAAAGAGCCCAATAAGAGCTAAGAGTATTAAAGAAAAAAATATTTTCCTTTTAATTTTATAACCCCATTTCATCGAAACACCTTAAAAATAAGTCTAAGAAATATCAAAACCCCTTTTAAATATTATCAATACTCAACCTCACATTTCTTACACTGAACCTTTAAGTCTAAACAATTTTTTCCACCCAACTCGGGCTGTGAAAATTCAGGGTTTACAAATAAGCCACAAAGATTATTATTGCAGTATTGTGTACAAGCCTTCTTAGCTTCTATCACAACGCTAGAATCACCACCTATATTTCCCCCCTCTTCAAGAAGGGGCGGTAGAATGAAAAAAACAATAGACCCTAAGACTAGGATTATAAAGGCTATGAGAAAAATTTTATTCATCACAATTTTTAGAACTATATCAATGATTGATGTTTTTTTTACTTGTTCAGGTTTTTCTCCTGCTATCACTTCTTTTTTAGGCTCTTCTATATAAACTTGTTCTTTTACGATTCCTTCTTGAGGCTTTTCTACAGGTTTCTCAACAGGTTTTACCGGTTCTTCATGTCTTGCCTTGTCAAAAGCTTCGTTTATTTCAAATTCTGGCCAATTATTCTCTAATAAAACCTGCCTAAGCTTATCTTCGTGAACCCCTCTTGCTAACTCTTTTTTAACATAATCTAAAAGTTGTTGACCAACCATAGCCAGATTTAAGCAGGTTATATTATTTAAAGTTTATTAGAAAACCTTTATAAAACTAAAAAGTAATTACTTTCAGAATGATAATCGGACTTGTCGGAAAGCCCAGCGCGGGAAAATCAACTTTTTTCAAAGCTTCAACACTGGCAGAGGTTGAGATAGCTAATTATCCGTTCACGACTATAGAAAAGAACGAAGGTGTAGGATTTGTTAAGATAAGATGCGCAGACCAAGACTTTAACGTACAATGCAACCCAAGGTTTGGTTATTGTATCAACCATAAAAGATTTGTGCCTGTACAATTGATAGACGTTGCCGGACTAGTTCCTGGGGCTCACGAAGGCAAAGGAAGAGGGAACCAGTTCTTAGATGATTTACGACAAGCTGACGTTTTGATACATGTAGTAGACATATCTGGCAGCGTAGATGCTAACGGCAAGCCAGTAGAACCTGGAAGTTACGACCCTGCAAAAGATTTAGAATTTTTAGAAACAGAAATTGACTTATGGTATTTTGGAATCTTAAAAAAAGGCTGGGAAAAGTTTGCACGGCAGATAAAGCAGGAGAATTTAGAAGTGCACAAGTCATTGGCGAAACAGCTTTCAGGGCTTAAAGTGACTGAAGAGATGGTCAAAGAAGCTATAAAAAAACTCAACCTATACCTAAACATAGACGCGTGGACAGATGAACATATGAAAAAATTAGCGACAGAGCTTAGGCGTATGTCAAAACCTATGATAATCGCTGCAAACAAAATAGACGTTGAAGGCGCAGATAAGAATCATGAACGTGTGAAAAAAATGTTCCCATCTTACCATATCATCCCTTGTTCATCAGAAGCAGAAATAGCATTAAAAGAAGCTGCTAAAAAAGGGCTTATAAAATACATCCCTGGGGACAATTCTTTTGAAATAATAAAAGAAGACGGGCTTAACGATCCTCAGAAAAAAGCACTTAGCTTTATCAAAGAAAATGTGTTAAATAAGTTTAACAGCACAGGCGTACAAGACATCTTGGATATAGCAGTATTCCAGCTTCTCAGATATTTAGCAATATTCCCTGGAGGGGTTAACAAGCTTCAAGATTCTGAAGGAAGAGTATTGCCAGACTGTTTCTTACTGCCCCCTGATTCAACAGCATTAGATTTCGCCTACTCTATACATACAGACCTTGGAAAAAAGTTTGTTAAAGCAATAGATGTAAGAACCAAGAAAGCTGTTGGCAAAGATTACAAGTTGAAAAACCTTGACGTGATAGAAATAATAACAGGTAAATAATTAAAGAAAGTTTCAAAATGGAACAAAAACATAAGATAACTTGCCTTGGTATTGAAAGCACAGCACATACTTTTGGTATAGGAATAATAAAAGATAGAAAAATATTAGCTAATGTCAAAGATACTTACACGACCGAAAAAGGAGGTATAATCCCTATAGAAGCAGCGAAACATCATGAAAATATTTACAAAGAAGTGATAGAAAAAGCCCTAACTCAAGCGAAGATAAAACTAAAAGACTTGGATTTGATATCCTATTCCCACGGACCAGGGTTAGCTCCGTGTCTGAGAATAGGTTTGAAAATTGCAAAAGAACTAGCTAAAGATTACAACAAACCTTTGGTTCCATGCAATCATTGTATTTCGCATCTGGAGATTGGTAAATTAGTAACCACTTGCAAAGATCCAGTCCTGCTTTATGTCTCAGGGGCAAACACGCAGGTTATAGCATTCGAAGGGGGGAAGTACAGAATTTTTGGCGAAACTTTAGATCAGGGGTGCGGAAACTTCTTAGACGCATTTGCCCGTTACATCGGTTTAGGATTCCCTGGAGGGCCAAAACTTTACGAATTAGCTTTAAAATCAAAAAACTTGATAGAACTGCCATACGTAGTTAAAGGTATGGATGTTTCAGTCTCAGGATTATTGACTAATCTAAAACAAAAATTCGATTCGGGAGAGTACAAGATAGAAGATTTAGCATATTCTACTCAAGAGACAGTATTCGCGATGCTGTTAGAAGTAGCAGAAAGGGCTATGGCTCACTGCCAAAAAAAAGAACTCTTGCTAGGTGGAGGAGTCGCATGCAATAAAAGACTACAAGAAATGGCAATTAAGATGTGTGAAGAAAGAAATGCTGAATGTTTCATCCCACCAAATGAATTATTAGTTGACAATGGAGCAATGATATGCTGGCAAGGAATACTGGAACAGAAGAATGCTGTAAGCTTAGAAAAGGCAGATATTAAACCTTATGAAAGGACTGACGATGTGGTTGTGAACTGGTGATTGTATTATTTCAAAATACCTCTTAATAAAAGTTTTATTATCCTTTACAAGTTTAGTTTTTATTAAGCCCCTTATAAAATTTTGATAAACCTTCAAAACAATGGGAGCTATACTCAATAGGGGCCCCATTACAAGCAAAAACAGCAGAAGAAATATCATTACTAAAACGACGACCCACAGCCTGACCTAATGTATAAAAACAGTCCCCCCTATACTCAACAGGAAACTCATTACAAGCAGGAATACTCATAGTAATATCACCCCCGAAATGCTCGTTAACAATTATTAGGTTTAACCCAAAAAAACAGGCTCTTTTAAACTCAACAGGGGCCTCATTACAAGCAAAAATAGCACTACTAATGTTACTGTTAAAACCCCTATCAAAAAATCTCTTATTACCAACAAACCCTCTACCCATACCAACGAAACAGTCCTTCCTAAACTCAACAGGAACCTCGTTACAAACAAAAACAGCCGAAGGAGTATCATTATTAAAACGTTCACCAACAACCATCCCTAAACCATTAAAACAATCACCCCTATACTCAACAGGAAACTCATTACAAGCAGAAATAACAAAAGATGCGTTATCAAAAGACTCTGCTAAAAAAATTCCCAATGCACCATAACAACCAGGTTGGAACGTTTCAGATCGCTTACATGTTTCATAAGCCAAGGAAAAATTTTTGTGAAATAAAGATTTAGCAATAACAAAAAAACATTCACCCTTCCAATGAATATCAATTATCCTTTCACAAACATCCGAACCCCCCTTAAAATCTTCCCCTGCAACAGTTTCTGCAACAACAACAAAACACTCACCCTGCATCTCACCACTTTCAGAGCACAAACTTAAAGCCTTATCAACATTAACAACAGCCAAATTAACTGCGCTTAAATAAGAATCATAGGTTTTAAACAAATGTTTATTATTAAACCAGTTAAGATTACTAAAACCAAAAAAAGAAATCCCTATAAGAATAACTAAAAAAATCAAGAACCCCAATAATAATTTCTTATGTTTCATGTTAAAAAAATATTTATCTAATAAGTTGTAAATGCGGTCTTTGTAGTATGTTCTCGCAGGAGTTTCTTAATGGTTCGCTACTAATATTGTAACACAAACCTACCAGCGTATCTGCAGGCATGCTCCTCCAGTTGTCCTGTGAAACCTTGAAAAGGCATAAATCCCTAAGTTCTGTATCAGTTATCCTACTACAAGCTTCAATGTTCTTGGAAGTATCATTTAAATCTGAGATTTCAACAAGCCTTGCAAAACAGTTATCTCTCTTTTGCTCGCTTTTAATGTTTTCGCAATCTGAAAGACTGGCAGGAATTTTTTCTTTGCAACCTACACTTAATAATAGGATTATAAAGACAACAAGCACACTAGTCTGTTTTAACATTACTATCTTTCTCCAGATAATTTAAACATTCTTCTTTAAGTGATTCGCTTAAAAGACATATTTCTTCCGCTTTTTCCCTATCGGTTCTAGCAATCTGCCAGCTAATGCCCACTAAGCATTTATCGCTATAAGAGGACTTTAAATTTTGACATATATTTAAAGATTTTTGCAAATCAGTCTCGGATAAAGTCCAGCCAATACCATGGTAACAGTTTTCTTTACCGGACTCTTCGCTTATCTTATCACAAGTATCCATCGCTTTATTTAAATCGTAACGAGTTAAATGCAAACCTATACCATGAAAGCAACTATTTCGAGTAAGATTATCAACTTGTTTACCACATATTTTTAATGCATCTTCAGAACTTAATTTACTAATCGCCCCAACAACGTCGTGATAACAAAAAACCCTATAAATCTCAGCCTTTTCACACATTTCAACTGCCTTGCTAAAACTTGTGTTCACATAATCCAAACCTAAGTTAAAGAAACATTCCCCCCTCCACTTCTCAGAAGGAATCTTACCACACCACGCTACACCCTTGTCAATATCAGACTTAGTCAATTCTAAAATAATCGTTTTATAACATTCGTTCTCACTGTCAGGATCGTTAATGTAATAACACATCTTCCAAGCTTTATCCCCATCAATCAAAAGATAATTCCTTGCCTTATTGTACAAACAAATATCTCTAAAAGTACTTATAGAATCACATTCCCTAACATCTTTATCCAATCTGTAATATTCAAATGATGAAATTGATAAAAAAATGATTATCAAGAATATTAAAGAGAAGAATAACAACTTTAGATTCTTTAAAATCTTCCTATTAAGGTTCATTTGAAAATAAGGGATTATTTAAGATATAAAAATTTTTATACTTATCAAAATAGGGATTAATATAATGGTTAAACTTATGGTGATAGGATTAGATGCGGCAACATGGGACATGATCAAACCTAATATCAATAAGCTGCCAACATTCAAAAGATTATTAGCAGACAAGAAAGCGCATCATTCTACTATCTTTCTAAAGGAAAAGCCTCTTTCAGCTTCAGTCTGGTGCTCAATGTTCACAGGATTAACACCAGAAGAGCATAAACATCTTGATTTCCACAAAGAAGGAAAAGTATTAGATAGAAAAGATGTAAATGCTGATTTCATCTGGGACATAATATGCCATTCGCATAAGATAGTAGCGCTTCAAGTTCCTTTTGTCTACCCCCCTTATAATTACAACTGCGAATTCAAACCGTTAAAACATGGACTATTAACAGACCCTAAAGAGATAAACATTAATTTTGAGATGGAAATAGAAAAATCCTTTGAAATAATAAAACAAAATCCTGAAGTTTTTATCATGGTAATAACAGCATTAGACCAGATATCACATTTCTACTGGGGAACAACTGAACTGTTAAAATGGTACATCAGAATAGACAAAATATTAAACGAACTGATAAAAAATGGAGAAGAACTTATAATAATTTCAGACCATGGATTCTGCGACTGGAATAAAAGCACGACACATACTCTGCCGAAACAGACAAAAACAGGAAGAATCATAAAAGGAGATCATAGCATAGAGACGATATTAATAACCAAAAACATTAATTATGATATAAAACAACCACAAGACGTGTTCAAATATATAATTAAGAGGTTTCCACCGTTTTAAAAATGGAAAGAAGCGATATAGACCAGCTTGTAAGCAAAACAGTATATATCCTAAGAGAAGTTAAAAGACGATACAAAAAACCAGCTATTATGTGCTCCTGGGGAAAAGACTCAGTAACCTTATTACATGTGACAAAAAAAGCGTTCTTCGGAACAATACCCTTCCCCGTCATACATATAGACACGTCCTACAAATTCTCAGAAATGTACAGTTTCAGAAACTGGCTAGTAAAAGAGTGGAACATAAACTTAGTGATAGCCAAGAATGAAGAAGCACTCAAAAAAGGAACAAACCCTAAAATGGTAGGCAACTTTGAATGCTGCAACTTACTAAAAACCCAAGCGTTAAAACAATGTATAGAAAAAAACAAGTTTGATGTAGTTTTAGCAGCAATAAGAAGAGACGAGCACGGAATCAGAAATAAAGAGCATTATTTCAGCCCAAGAGACAAACAATTCAGGTGGAACACTGCAAGAAAAAAGGAGGGGGGAGACTCAGGCTTAGAATCTGTACAGGATCCAGAATTCTCAGGATGGAACATATACGCTTCATACTTCGGAAAAGACGTAGACCATGTAAGATGCCACCCACTGCTCCACTGGACAGAAGAAGACATATGGAAATATATAAAAAAAGAAAACATCAAAGTAAACCCCTTATATTTTTCAAAAAATGGAAAAAGATACAGGAGTTTAGGGTGTAAATCCTGTACAGAACCTATCGATTCAGATGCAAAAGACGTAGGTGAAATATTAGAAGAATTAAAAAATCTTAAGCAAGGTGAAAGAGCAGGAAGAAATCTAGACAAAGAAGAGCTTATGGAAAGACTAAGGGCATTAGGTTATATGTAAAAATGGGGATTGAAATCTTAGCTTTAATAGTAATAGCAGCTATTGTGATGGAGACGATAGACGCAGGACTTGGCATGGGCTACGGGACCGTCTTATCCCCCTTACTCATAGTGTTAGGATATTCTCCATTAGTTGTCGTGCCTTCAATATTGTTCTCTCAAGCGATTGGGGGCTTCACAGCATCAATGTTTCATCATAAGTTCAAAAATGTTGACTTCAAACCAAAATCTATGAATCCAAAAAGAATCAGAGAAAGCTTAAGGACGAGAGGGTTTATTGAGTCTTTCAAAATAGGGTTTACAAAAGACTTCAAAGTAATGCTATCCATAACTTTGCTTGGGATTACCGCAACAATATTGGGGGTATTTATCGCAGTTAAAATCCCTAAAACAGCATTAACGACTTATATTGGTATTTTAGTTATCGCAATGGGGATCATTCTACTACAGAATAGAGTATTCCGATTTTCATGGAAAAAAATGATGGGTGTAGGTTTATTAGCATCTTTCAACAAAGGAATTTCTGGCGGTGGCTTCGGCCCTGTAACAACTGGCGGCCAAGTCATAGCTGGTAATGATCATAAAAACTCAATCGGCTGTACGACTTTATCAGAAGCAACCAATTTGCATCACCGGGTTTATAACCTATCTGTTGTTAAAAGGCATGGCAAATTATGACCTGCTAATCGCAACGAGCGTCGGTGCAACAATCGGTGCGCCTTTTGGAGCGTTATTAACAAAAAAGATAAATCCAAAAAAGTTAAAATATCTCCTAGGTATTTTGATTACTTTCTTAGGTGTTTATGTACTTTTCCAATTAGGGTCGGCATAATAACAAAGCATAGAATAACTAGGCTAAATACCCTAATTCTCGTAGCTGTTCAACAACTTCCTTTTTCTGCTCTTCACTGTCTTTAGTGTTTTCTTCTGGTTTTATACCACCTTCACTTAAAATTGCTGATGTTTCAGAAGACTTCTCAGGTTCTTTTATGATCTCTTTGTAATCCACATCGTTATGAGCTACTATAGTCAAGACTAAAAAAGCAGCTATTAAAAGTATAGACAATCCCAAAAACAGTCTTTTAATCATATTATTTTAAATGATATTTAACTATTTAAGGTTTATCAATATAGAGTGTAATATTCTAAAAGGGGCTTAAAAAAACAAATTTTTTAAACCTGACCAACAGTTTATAGTTTCATGATAAAATTAGTAGTAATACTGCTAGTTTTGTTTTTAAGCGGTTGCGCAGCAGAAGAAATTAAGAATCAAACAACAGATTTAGGGGAGGTTGAAAAAATGAGCCTAGCAAATAAAAAAGTTTTGATGGTTTTAGCGCCCGAAAAATTCAGGGATGAAGAGTATTTCGTACCAAGAAAGGTATTAGAAAGTTATGGGGTAAAAGTTTTTACCGCTTCAAATAAAGAAAAGGCAGTAAGCGTAATCGATCAAAATGAAATAATAGTTGATGTCTTGTTAGAAGATGCTGTTACAGATTATGATGGAATAATCTTCGTTGGTGGACCTGGAGCGGCAGGTTATTTTAACGACCAAACAGCATTAGACCTAGCGAAAGATTTCTACAAAGATGGAAAAATAGTGGCAGCCATATGTATAGCACCAACAATCTTGGCGAATGCAGGAATACTAGATGGCAAGAAAGCTACGGTCTGGCCTAGTGAAAGCAAGAACTTAAAAGCGAAAGGAGCGACTTATACTGGTCAGCCAGTAACACAAGATGGAAAGATAATCACTGCTAACGGCCCTGATGCTGCAAAAGATTTCGCAGAAACCATAGCAAAACAACTTTCAAAAGGATAGTATTAGTATAATAATGTTATAAACTTCTATCGAAAGTTATTTATATCAAAAAAGGGTATTTTGAAGTATAGTTAGAAGAATAACAAAAAGAGGCGGATAAACTTGGTTTTATTAGACAAGAAAGGGCAGAAAAAACAATCATTCTTAGACTGGTTCTTAGGGAAGAAACCAAAAGAACTATCTCAAGCTGAAACATCAGCAGAACCGACACTATTCCAATTACCAACCTCAACAGAAGTAGTTATGCTACCTGATATGAAAGACGTCACAACATTAGACGTAAGATACCCCTTAATCCCACCTTATGCTTATGCCCATGTACATTGGGACAGTAAAGAAAAAGAACTAGTATACAAACTAGAAGAACCAGTGTTAAACGAACAGGAAAAACAAATACTAAAAACCTTAGAAGAAGGCGTAAAAGAGCTTATTAACATAAGCTTCCTCAACATAAAAGAGACAAACAAAGTAATAGAATACTTGGAAAAAAACCTTAAAGTCCTCCTAGCAGAATATAAGATAACAATAACTCAAGAAACCTTCTTAAAAATGATGTACTATTTGTACAGGAATTTTGTAGGAATGAACGAGATAGAACCTTTACTAAATGATTATTTCATAGAAGACTTAGAATGCAACGGAAGCCAAACACCGCTTTATATAGTTCATAGAAAATACAGACATATAAGAACGAATGTAATATTTCCAGACAACAAAGTACTAATGGGATTTGTAGAAAAAATGGCCCAAAAATGCGGCAAATACGTCTCTTACGCATCACCATTACTAGACGGCGCTTTGCCAGATGGTAGCATAGACTATGAAGAACCGATAATATACAAAGAAGGGAGGATAGTAAAAATAAACAAGATTGGAGAGTTTGTAGATAAGTATTACAAAAACAACGAATCAAATAAGCCAGTGCCTGTTAAAAATATAAAAGTTCCAGCATTTGACCGAAATACATTAAAAATAAACTGGAAAAAAGTTGAGTACGTTTACCGACACAAAATAAATGAAGACTTATTTGAATTACAACTAGAATTTGGAAGAAAAATAAGGCTTACCGGCTGCCACAGCATATTTTCATTGACAAAAAATGGAATAGTGTCTGAAAGAACAGATAAACTAAAAGTTGGAGATTATGCCGCGATTCCAGTAACAATCCCTGAAAATAATGTTATAAAAGAAATAAATGTTGCAGAAGAACTTTCTAAAATCAGTCATACTAATGAACTAATTATTGATAACATTCCTGAATCAATATTTTATACTAAAAAACAAGAGATTAAAAAATATTTAAATAAAACTTACAAACGACCTTATCAGTCTTATTATGATCATAAAAAGAAAAAAATACTACCCTTAAAATTATACAGCTTACTGGAAGAAAAAGATCTAAGAAGATGTAAGATAAGACCTGCCTCAGCAATAGGCATACCAACATTCGTGGAAGTAGACAAAGAGCTTATACAAATACTAGGATTATACGCGGCTGAAGGATGGACAAGCAAGATTGGTAATAGATATTTGATATATTTTTCCTTAAACAAAAAAGAAACAGACCTTATAGAAACTATAAAAAATTCAGCTAAAAAATGCTTCAACTTAGATGTTTACGTAGAGTCTGAAGACAAAAATGCTGTAAAAATCCAGATAAACAGTTACGTCTTATGGATACTGTTTAATGACGTGCTAAAAATAAGCAAAGGAGCAAAACAAAAACGAATTCCTGAACTGATTTTTAATGTTAACAAAAAATTGCAGCAAGAATTCTTAAAATACTGGAGCTTTGGAGATTATGGAAGCACCGCAAGCAAGAATTTAGCTAATGACATATCTTACCTCTCCCTATTCAATGAAGATGTTGTCGCGTTTTATGGCAGAGAAAAAGAGGCTTTATTCAATGATTTAAGAAAAGTTAAATCTTATGAACATTATACTAACTTTTTTGTAAGAGATGTTAACAATGCTTACCCATCCATGATACCAACTGAAATATTCAACCCTTTAAAAGAAACTCATCATCGGCTGGTAAATAACAGAATAAGCAAAAAAAGATTAAAGTCTATACTGAACGAAAAAAGATACAAGATGTTTGCAGATTTAAAAAGTATTAATTCTATCAAGCTTGTTAAAGAATGGACAAAAAGAGGGTTTATCGAAAACAACAGGCTTAATGAAAAAGGGAAAGAATTGTTAAAAGAAATGGAAATTATTAACAAATTAATACAATCAGATCTTGGTTTTGCAAAAATTAAATCAGTATCCAGAATTAAATCCTCAAAAGATTTTGTTTATGATCTAAGCGTAAAAGACCATGAAAATTTTATAGGCGGGGCTGGAGGAGTATGTTGCCATAACAGCAGAGTAAACGCGACCTACACTACAGACATCTCTTCCAGGGGGCCGACATTCTGCTTCACGGATGGTTACATCCAACTAAATGATGGTTCTGTTAAAAAAATAGATACATTCTTCGAAGAATGCAAATTCAGGTTTGGGTCAAAAATAGAAAATGGGAATGAAATAGTAGAAGTATTTAATATTAATTGCGTAGGCGTTGATGAAAATACTTTGGAACAAAAAGATTGTGCTTTAAAAACTGTTATAAAACTTAAGCCCCCAGAAAAACTAGTTGAATTAGAATTAGAAGATGGTTGTAAAGTAAGTACAACAACAAATCATCTCTTTCATGTTGCAGATGAGAAGCTTAAACAAATAGAAGCAAAAAATCTTAAAACTGGAATGTTTATCCCAGTTCCAAGAAAAGTTGATGCAATCGGATGTATACAAAAAATAAATGTGCGTTCATTATTACAAGAATTTTCTTATTCAAATAAGATTTGTATTAAAAGCAGCCAACAAATAAAAGAATTAGTTAATAAGGAAATATGTGCGACGAAAAGTGCGAATGGTGATTATAGAGAACAATTGTCACAAGGATATAATGTTCATCAGTCTTATTTTTATGAAATACTCAACAGGGGAAGCTCAATTTCTTTTGAAATTTTAAACAAGCTTTGTGATGCACAAAATTATGACATTAACAATATCAGTGATTTATCAGTTATTATTTATGGAGGGGGGACTAAGAATAAAGAAAAAGCAGTTAAAATTCCCCCACAGATTGATGAAGAATTAGGATACCTAACAGGGGCTATAATTAGCGATGGTCACCTTTCCAAATCTTACATAGACATTTCTTGTTATGAAAAAGATTCTAAGGAATTCGTAAAAACATGCTTGATCAACAAGTTTGGAAAGTTTGACTCATACTACAATGACAACCGCATTTACTTATGCAACCTGTTCATTCCTTTTTTTTTCAACAAAGTTTTCAGCATTCCAATCGGTAAAAAAAGCAATACAGTAAGGATTCCTGAAGCAATATTCAAATCTGATAATATAGTGATGGCGTCATTCATAAAAGGGCTGTTCGATGGGGATGGAACATGCCGGTCAGGCTTAAGTTATAAAACGTATTCAAAAGAGCTCGCAGAAGGATTAACTTACCTACTAGCCAGACTCGGGATATACTCTTATTTAAAGACAAACAAAACACCCAAAAACAAATTTGAATACAGATTAAACATCCCTTCACCGTATTATGAGCAATACCTTAAAAAGATAGGCTTTGAAAATCCAAAAAAACTGAACGACCTCAAAGTGCTGATATCCAAGAAAAAAGATTATAAAACATTTATCAGGCATGATAGAATCCCTAGCAAACCTGTAATGAACATCATCAAAAAATTAAACTTGTCTCAAAATAAGCTTTCAAAAATATGTAAAACTTGTTATAACAGATTTTATTACGATTCTTATTCAAAAAGTTTTGTTGAAAATTTATTAAAAGAGGTCATAAAAGAAAAAAATTTTGATAACATTAAAAAAGAATTTGAATATATACGATGGATGCTTGATTCCGAACAAGAATTTGTAAAAATAAAAGAGGTAAAAATAATTGAAAATGTTAAAAGAAAACCTGTTTATGACATAGAACTTGAACCTTGCAAGTATTTTATAGCCGGGAACAAGCCGATGAACATTTTTGACACTATCAGAAAATTCACAAAAGAACCGTGGACTCCGATAAAACTGATGGACTTCGGAACAGTATCGCCAGAAGTCTTAGCTTACTTATGGCTGCTGATAGAGCACGAAGCAAACATGATGGTAATAGGCGGGACAGGCTCGGGAAAAACATCATTCCTAAACTCATTAGCCTTCTTTATACCGCCAGCAGCAAGAGTAGTAACAATAGAAGATAGTGTGACAGGTGATACAGAAATACTTGTGAAGAATAAAGGAAAAATAAAAATCATGCCCCTCAAAGAATTCATAAGACACAATAGGCAAAAAACTAATGCACAGATATTAACGTTAGACAAAAATTATAAACTAAAATTTGTTAAGCCCAGTCTTTTATTAAAACATAAAACAAAAAAAGACGTATATAAGATAACCACAGCAACAGGGAGGAGTGTAGAAGTAACCCAAGACCATTCACTCTTCACATTGGGGGAAGATGGTCTAAAAGAAACAAAACCTACAGACTTATTACCAAATAACAGTTTCATAGCTGCCCCTAGAAAAATCCCTTACAACGGTAAAAGGCGTATAAGTATAAACCTATTGGACTATCTTAATGTTTTTAAAAATAATTTCTTATCAGGAAAACCTGTCCAAAAAATATTCAAAAAATACAAATACAAAGACTTCAGAGTATCAAAAAGCAAGTACCAATGGTGGAAAAAACATGATCTAATAAAGATAAATGATTTGTTAAAGATCAAATTTAAATTTACAAAAAAAGACTTAAAATATTTAAAAATAAAAAGTAAAACACAAACAGGCTTACCGGTGCTGTTTAAGATAACAAAAGAGTTTTTAGAATTAGTAGGCTTATGGCTAGGTGACGGCTCATACGATAGGTACAACAAAAATAGGGTCATAATTTCTAACTGCGATAAGGAATGTATAGACCTAACAAAAAAAATCGCGAAACAATTGAGTTTTAATATTTCCAAGATGAATGACCATTGTTCCTTAACAATAAACAGTGTGATCTTTTACAAGTTTATGGAAGAAGTAATAGGACTTAGAGGGCATTCCGCCACAAAAAGAATACCAGAGTTTATTCAAAACTTAAGCAATCAGCAGATAGATCATGTTGTCAGAGGGTACTTCAGCGCTGACGGCTGTGTTAAAAAACATGAAGTTGACTGCGCATCACAAAGTTTAGGATTACTGCACGACCTACAAACAATATTCTTAAGAAGGGGCATAATAAGCAGGATAACTGATTTCAACAGGAAAGACAGGTGCCTAAGACTTTCAATCTCTTCTCACGAAAACGTAACCAACTTTAAACGCATAGGATTTTTACAAACAAGAAAAAATGAAAAGTTAAAACTTATTTGCAATAAAAAATCACACCACACAGTTACTGACATAATTCCCCTGAATATTAATCAATTAAAGGAAGTTAATGAGCATTACAAGATAAGTTGGCCATACCTCCAAGGAATGCAAAACATAGGCAGGAATTATCTGCAAAAAATAGCTCCGGAAGGCTCATTGTTTAACGAATTATCACACTCAGATATTCTATGGGATAAAATAAAAAAAATAGAAAAGCTGAAACCAAAAGAAAGGTACGTATATGACATAAGCGTACCAGGAACAGAAAAATTCGTATGTTCCAACATAGTATTACACAACACTAGAGAATTAAACCTCTTGCATGAGAACTGGCTGCCATCCGTAGCAAGAGCAGGAACCGGACTAGCAACAATAACCGGAGAAAGGCATGGGGAGGTAAGCCTATTCGACTTGTTAAGGGAAAGCTTCAGGCAAAGACCAGATTATGTCATAGTAGGAGAAATAAGGGGAAAGGAAGCGTTCGTGCTATTCCAAGGAGCCGCGAGTGGCCACCCTTGCATGTCTACGATGCACGCAGAATCAGTCGACACTATGGTCAAAAGGTTAGAAACTCCACCGATAGACTTGTCGCCGGCATTAGTAGAAACTTTAAACATAGTATGCGTGATGGTACAGACCAAAGTCGGAGGAAGGCCTGTAAGAAGGTTGAAAGAAGTAGTAGAGGTTATAAGAGTGCCAAGCGAAGGAAACGCTGTTGTTAACACACCCTTCGTAAGAGACCCTGCAAAAGACATATTCTTTTACAAAACTGACAGCAAAATGCTGGACAAGATATCCAAAGAACATGGCATACCTAAAGAGATATTATTAGCAGAATGGCAGAGAAGAATAAACCTCCTAATGGCGATGTACCGAAAAAAAATGTTCGGATTCAAAGAAGTATACGAAGTGATTAATGAGTATTACAAAACACCCCAAGAAGTCTTAAGGAGGTTTGGGTTAAAATGAGCTTAGAAGCTATACAACAGTCTGCAAAAACGATAATAGAAAGCAGTTATGATTACGAAACAGCATTGGAAATAAAAGACGATCAAAAAACAAAACAGACAAGAGATTATATGCTAAAAATTTGCGACAATATCAAAAGATTGATTCTAGAAGAGAAGAAAAATGTATGACCAGAAAGTCTATGCCCAAAAGATAGGAGCCTTAGCGAAAGAAGTAAAAGAATATAAAGAAAAGAAAAAAAAATTCTTAAAAGCAGTAGAAGAATTAAAAAAAAATTATACTGAAAAAAAAGTTTACGAAGAAAAACTGAATGAATTCTTAAAAGGGAGGGCGGTGGAAGAATGGACTGCCTACTTCGACTCCCATATCAACCAATTATTGAAAGATATGGAAGTAAAAACTGATGAGATAACCGAAAAATTAAACCCTAAAGAAGAGACTGTAAAACCAAAAAACTTGCAAGAACCAATGTTTTATCTCAGCAAGAAAGAACAAGAGAAATACAAAGTGGAACTGCAAATAGATGAAGAATATTTAGAACAGATAAGACCTAAAAAAGAAGAAGGCGAGGCAGTAGTATTAAAAGACTACACGGTATACGAATCAAACTCTTATGGAAAAACAGCCAATAAATTTGTGGAACAGTATTCTGAGAAGCTTATAAAAAAAATGCCTAAAGAGTATGAAACCTTAGTATACAGCATAAGGACTTCTGACATGAAGATATTATCCAAGACTTATGTCAGTATGATGCTTTTCACATCAATAATGGTGGCTTTCTTCGCATTCGCATTAGCCATGACTATATCATTATTCGGGGCTGAGATAACACCATTAAAAATAGTCATGACCCTATCCCAAAGCATAGTCTTAAGCCTATTAACTGGAGCGGCTACGATGGCTTCATTCTATTTTTATCCTACTATGCAAGCAAACTCTAGAAGAAGGCAGATGAAAAATGACCTCCCTTTTGTTATAATCCACATGTCGGCTGTGGCAGGATCAGGCGCCCAGCCAATATCCATGTTTAACCTTCTTTTCGGATCAGGAGAGTATAAAGGCTTAGAGGGAGAGATAAAAAAAATAATCAATTACGTAAACCTTTTCGGATACAACCTATCAACAGCATTAAGGACTGTAGCCTTGACAACACCTTCTGCAGAGTTCAGAGAACTTTTAACAGGAATAGTCACTACTACAGAAACAGGCGGTGACTTGAAACAGTATTTAACATCAAAAGCAGAAGACGCTATGAATAACTACAAGCTTGAAAGGAAAAAAGAAGTAGAATCATTAGCCACTTACTCAGATGTCTATACGGGGATATTAATCGCCGCACCATTACTATTCTTCGTAACATTAGCCATAATCAACCTTATGGGCGGGTCGATGATGGGCATGACCACAAACATGATAGCATCATTAGGCACTTATGTCGCACTCCCAGCCCTTAACATAGGATTCATAATATTCCTAAACATGATGCAACCAGGATGAAAACATGAAAATAAGATTCAAAAAAGAGTACCTCATCGGAATATCATTTGGAATACTTCTAATCGTATTTGACATATTATACTTCCTTAAAACTAGGTGGTTCTTTGCAGTAATAGTCTTAGCTATAGTTTCCATCGTGATCCAATTCTTACTAGAAATAAAAAAAGAACAGGACAGGCAAAAAGAGATAGAAGAAAAATTCTTAGAATTCGTAAGGGCGCTTGTAGGGACTGTAAAATCAGGCATATCAATCCCTCAAGCCTTAAAACAAATAGCAGACAAGGATTATGGCGCACTTACCAAATATACAAAAAAACTAGCCAACCAGCTAGAATGGGGCATACCAGTAGACCAAGCCTTACTCATTTTCAGCAAAGACACTGGCAATACTGTAATAAAAAGGGCAATATCCATAGTGTTAGAAGCGGAAAAAAGCGGCGGTGACATGGAAAACGTATTAGAATCAGTGACAGACTCTATAGTACACGTCAAGAAGATGAAAGCAGAAAGAAGATCCGAAACTTATTCACAAATGGTGCAAGGCTACATAATATTCTTCGTCTTCATCGGCATAATGTTATTATTACAATTAAAGCTATTCCCAGCATTAGAAGGGATGGGTGGCATGGGTGAAGGATTAGAAACTATGGGCGTAGGAGGAGGCGTATTCCAACAAGCAGGAGAAGCAGAAAAGGTGAATTTGGATAACGCATTCTTCAGCCTATTAATGATTCAGGGATTATTCGCAGGCATAATGATAGGAAAATTCTCAGAAGGCACTCTTAAACAAGGAATAATGCACTCGTTTACGCTAATGACCTTAGCAGCGTTGATAATCACAGTAGTAAAAGGGGGCATCTGATGAAAAAAGGAGCGAGCCATGTGGACTGGGCGATAAGCATGTCAATATTCCTAATCTACGTGTTATTAATGTTCATCTTCCTAAAACCAGGAAGCCAGCCATTATACAACGAAGACACTTTGCTAGAAACAGTCTATACTGGGTTAAAAGATGATACCGCCTTTACAGTACAAAGAGCGTATTTAATGATAACGCCAAAAATAGAAATAAATCCCAGCACAGTTTACTCTATCAGGATAAGGGAAGGATCAAGTTATTTAAACAGCAAATGGTTAACAGATGATAACTTAATACACTTAACACTAGTAAATGAAAGCCTGGGAGAAGTTGAATCTAAGTACATAGAAGATGAAGCATTTGATTTCATAGATGAAAGATCACCTAACGAAAAAGTTTTAGACATAAAAACACGGCTTAAAGGAAAAGATAAGACTAATGTTTTCTGGTTCTTATACTCGGATGAAATAACTTATGCCCATCCTAACGCAGACATAACTTGGAGCGATGGAGAATGCCAAGAAGAAAATCCGCCCGGAACAAGAGTAAGGGCCTGCTTGTTAAACGATGGTGACAACCCATTAAGCAGAACAGACGATTTCACATACGAATTTGGCGTAATAGAAACATATTCAGGATTCTCATGGGAAAAATTTTTCGCTTTAAACATGAGTCATCCGGAAAGCACAGAACCAAATGTTTTAAGTGAAGGTTATGAAGAACTAAAAGAAAGGTGGCATTTTCCCACAGACAGAAATTTTGAAATCAACATTACCGAAGTAGAATGAAAATAAAAAAAATCAAAAAGATCATAGTATTCTTAGCAAATCTCATAATCCTGATCCTGATAATGGGGAGCATACACTTTGAAGAAACCCCTGGAAATAGGTTCGTAGCTGCAACGTATGGCAGTTACAATGAAGTTTTAAGGCAAGAGCCCGGAATAAACGTATTCGTAAGAGAAGAAAAAGTATGGTTTTTAGACCGCAGAGGATACCGCACCCCTGCAAAGGTGATAATTACAGTATGGTAAACAAGAAAGGGTACATAAAAACATTAGAGGCAGTAATAGCCGTTATTTTAGTAGTGATAATAAGCTATATGCTAGTATCTAGCCCTACACAGCTACCTTCAGATGTGCCATTAGTTGTAAAAGGCACACAAAAAGTAATAGGTCAAAACATACAGCTTAACGAAACAATAAGGACTTATTTAGCAAAACAAGAGTTAAGCAGCGAAGAAAAAACGATTGTACAAGAGCTTATAAAAGACAGAATCGATCCACATATGCCCCCAGGATATGACTATACATGTTTAATATGCTCAAAACCTGGAGGATGCTTAGCAGAATACACGCCTTTAGACAAAAGCATTTACATGACTGACGTTCTTGTAGCCTCAAGCAAAGAACAACAAAACGTAAGGATAGTAAGGGTATGGATGTGGAAACAGCCGACACTACCAGAAGAACAGGTAAGGATAGTTGCTTACAACAGTTGTGCCATAAAATGAAATACAAATTCTTAAAACACACAGCAGACGTTAAATTCCAAGCATTCGGTAAAAACTTAGAAGAAGCTTTTAGCAATTCTGCAATAGCAATGTTTAATATTATAATAAAAACCGAAAAGATAGAAAAAAACATAACTAAAAAAATAGAAATAAATGCTGAAAACAAAGAAACTTTGTTATACAAATGGTTAGAGGAATTATTATTCTTGTTAGACACGGAATTCTTCGTATTAAACACTGTCAAGAGTCTGAAGATTAAGAAAGAAGGAAAAGAATATGTTCTAAAAGCAGAAATAATAGGTGATACTTTTAAAGAAAAATATGAAAGATTCGGAGCAGTTAAAGCAGTGACATATGAGGAAATGTTCATAAAAGAAGAAAAAGGAAAAGTAACCTTACAAGTGATTCTAGATATCTAAACAGGATTTTATAATATGCCCGATAGACAACAGGTTAATTTATAAATTGATGAAGTTATTTAGTATCATGGACTCTGATTTAGCATCTTTACATGCGTATCTATGCTCAGATGGATATGTTGTAAAAGGTAAAAATCCGAAACATAAATACTACCATATTGGATTAAGGAATACAAACTTAGTTTTGCTGAAAGACTTTCAAAATAAATTCCAAAAGGTATTCAATTTAAAACCGCATATATACAGAAACGAAAGGTGCAGAATCGGTTCAAAAGATATCTGCAATGAACTGCAAAAATTATTTGGCTCATTTTATTCTAGAAACTGGCAATTACCGAATCTCAGCAAAGAACAGCTTAGATGTTGGTTAAGATCCTATTTTGATTGTGAAGCATGGGTTTTTAATAAAGAAAGACAAAATAGGCATATAGGGGTAGATTGTATCAATAAAAAAGGTTTATTGCAAATAAAAAACGCTTTATCAGGATTGAATATCACTTCTAAAACTAAAGAAATAAAAAATAGAAATATATCAAGACTAATCATTTATGGAAAAGACAATCTAATAAGATTTCAGAAAGAGATTAATTTTTTGCATCCTAACAAAAAAGAAAAGCTACAAAAAGCAATTGATTCATATATAGATTACCACTGGATTGTATCAAAGAACATAATAAAACAAAAAACTAGAATAAAAAAGCCATTTTTAATAAGGATAACTTCAAAATTAAAAGAAAATTTAATTCAGACGCAAGAATTTTTAAAACATTATGAAATAGAATCAAAAATTTATAAAGAAAAAAATGGATTGGGCACAGTATATCACTCTTTGATGATATATAAAAAGGATTCTGTAATCAAAGCTATAAAAAACGATCTTATACTTAGTAAACAATTGACTAAAATAAACAACAAATTATTTAAATAATTAATTGATTAAAAAAATGTGGAGGATTTATGGAACTGAAAAAAATAAACGAATTCACATGGGAAATAAAGAAAGAAGGCAAGATGAAGGTTCCTGCAATAATCTTCGCATCAGAAGCCTTGATGAAGAAGATAAAAGAAGACAGGACCTTACAGCAAGCGATGAACGTTGCAACGCTGAACGGGATAATAAAGCATTCGCTAACCATGCCGGATGCCCACGAAGGATTTCTAACTAGGCACCCTAATTAGACCTTAGACGGTTTCCCAATCGGCGGAGTAGCAGCATTTGACATGGAAGAGGGGATAATCAGCCCAGGCGGCGTAGGATATGACATTAACTGCGGCGTACGCTTGTTAAGAACTGACTTTACAGAAAAAGACATCCACAACAAAAGAACACAATTATTAGACGAGATTTTCAAAGAAGTTCCTTCAGGCGTAGGAAAAGGAGGCATAACCAAACTATCAAGAAACGTTCTCAGAGAAGTATTGGAGAAAGGCTCAGAATGGGCGCAAGAAAATTGTTATGGTACAAAAGAAGATTTGAAAAGAACAGAAGAATACGGGAAGATAAAAGGTGCTGATCAGAGCAAAGTCTCAGAAAGAGCATTATCAAGGGGTATACCACAGCTAGGAACATTAGGCGCTGGAAATCATTTTTTAGAAATACAAAAAGTGGACAAGATATACGACGAAAAAATAGCAAAAACTTTCGGAATAGAAAAGGAAGGGCAAGTCACAGTAGCTATTCATTGCGGTTCTCGTGGACTTGGTCACCAGATAGCGTCTGACTATATTCAAAGTATGGAGCAAAAATATGGTTACAGTCATTTAGCCGATAGGGAACTTATTAATGCCCCGATAAACTCAGACATGGGAAAAGACTATTATGCCGCGATGTGCTGCGCCACAAACTATGCTTTCGCCAACAGGCAGATGATAGCCCACTGGACCAGAGATGTGTTCAAAAAAGTGATGGGAACATCGGAAGGCATGGATATGATATATGATCAAGTCCACAATACATCTAAATTCGAAGAACATATGATAGACGGAAAAAAAAGGAAAGTATGCGTTCATCGAAAAGGTGCTAGTAGATCCTTTGGACCGGGAAGAGAAGAAGTGCCGGAAGTGTACAGAGATACGGGGCAACCAGTATTGATACCTGGATCGATGGGAACAGCAAGCTACATACTAGCAGGAACGAAAAAAGCAGAAGAAATAAGCTTCGGATCTACCGCTCATGGTGCAGGAAGAGTTATGTCAAGGCATGAAGCATTACAGCATTGGAGGGGGGACCAACTGAAAAAAGAATTGAAAGAAAAGAATGATATCGAGTTAAAAGCAGCGTCATGGAAAGGCTTAGCAGAAGAAGCGCCAGGGGCGTACAAACAAATAGACGAGGTCATTCGAGTAAGTCATGGTGTAGGAATAGGCAACATGGTCTGTCGTTTAAAACCGCTCGCAGTTCTCAAGGGTTAAATAGAATAATCTATGATGAGACTTAACAGCATTTTGGAAATAATTAGCATTACAATAAAAAGTTATGTGAACCACTCAAACAATTAGTTTAAAAAACCAATGAAGGAGTAAATCACCAAAAACTTTATTAACAAAAACTACATTTCTAACGTATAAAGAGGAAAAAAGAGAGTATGATAACTAGCTTTAAAGATTTTCTTAATGGACTATTCGCTAACCTGTTCAGCAAAAAAAGCAATGTAAAAATAGGCCTTTACGGCCCTCCAAACGCAGGAAAAACTAGTATAGCTAACAGGATATGTCAAGACTGGCTAGGCGAAGAGATGGGCAAAGTAAGCCCAATACCTCACGAAACTAGAGAGATCAAGATAAAAGAAAAGATAAAGATGAAAAAAGGCGGGAAAACGTTAAACTTCAACCTTGTAGACACTCCAGGAATAGCCACGAAAATAGACTATGAAGATTTCTTGAAACATGGATTGAACAAGCAAGACGCCCAAAAGAGAGCTAAAGAAGCTACGAAAGGAGTTATAGAATCAATAAAATGGTTAGACAACATGGACTGCGTAGTCGTAGTACTAGACGCAACCAAGAATCCTTACTCACAAGTAAACATCACAATCATAGGCAACCTAGCCGCTAGAAACATTCCAGTACTAGTAGTTGCTAACAAGATGGACCTAAGAAAAGCCAACCTGAAAAAAGTAGAAGCGTCATTCCCACAATACAAAGTCTTAGGAATATCAGCCTTGAAAGGGTATAATTTTGACGATTTTTACGACTCAATATACAAACTGGTGAAATAAAAAGTGCCAACGATACAATTCCAATACGTACCATACGACGAAATAGAAGCATTAACACCAGATGAAAGAGTCAGAAAACTGTTAACAATAGCCCAAAAAAATAAAGTCGTATTAATGGAAGGAAGGCTAAAACCAGCAGAAGAAACATTGCTAATACAGAAGACCATGGAAGCTGTAAGCAAAGACTTCAAAGGAATCGAACTATGCACAGTATACACTAACAAGAAGAAAAAACAAGCCTTGCCAAAAGTGATCAAAGACACTGTGACTAAATTCTTAATAGGCGACAGAGAAGGATTAACAGTTATCGGCCCTGCGAATATTATCAAAGACATAAAAAGAAACCCTAACGAAATAGAACTTGATTTTGAAAACCTCCCGAATAAGAGAAGGAGATAAAAATGCCACACCAGTGTGTGCGCTGCGGAAAATTCTACCCGGACGGTTCAGAAGAGTTATTAAAAGGCTGTAGTTGCGGAGGAAAATTCTTCTTCTACGTCAAAAAAACAGAAATAGAACAAGCCAAACAATTAACTGTTGACTTAACACCCGAAGAAAAACAACAGATAGAAACAGACGTAAAAGAAATAATCGGGGAAGAAATAGAAGACGACCAGCCAGTAGTCCTAGAACTAGAAAACATAAGAGTCTTAAAGCCAGGAAAGTATGAATTGGATCTTGTAGACTTGTTCAAAGGCAAGCCATTAGTATACAAGCTAGGACAAGGAAAATATGTCATAGACTTGCTAACAATATTCAACAAAAAAGGCGACAAAAAAATAGAAGACGTTGAAAAAGAAGAAACTGAAGAAAACTAATTCGAAGGTCCTAAAATATTAATCTCGCCAAAATGCTCTTTCTGCTCTAAGTTTATTTTCTCCTGATGATCGAGGTGTAATAAAGGTATGAAAGTCATTATCTTATCTTCCTTCTTATCTGAAGGTATCAGCTTAGAAAAGGTTACTGGCTCTTTTTTGCTGAATAAAGAAAGAATTTTCTCATAAACATCCTTTATCAACCTGGAGATGTCAATCTTTTTCTGAGGCAGTTCAGGCATCCTGAAATTCTGCTCAGCAACCCTACGCATAACCCTCCTGTGATTAACTTCTAAAGCTTTGTGCAAGGCAGAAATCAAGTCATTCATGCTCACAGTACGCTTTCTAGCCTGAGGATTCTTAATTGTAAGGCTCGGAATCAAGTATTCAGGCCTTTCCTCATCCAAATAATCTTCAGGCTCTGGAGGGAAGATAAGATTTTCAAGATAAGGAATCTCCTCAGCCACTAATTTATGAGACTTAATCTTAAGAAGTATCGCCGATGCCAAAAGGACTTTCCCAGAAATAAAAAAATTCATCTCTTGTAATTTCTTAACAGTCTCGATATACTTCTGAGTTAGCAAAGAAATGTCAATATCCCAAGGGTTCATCTCCTCAGACTTGACTAAGTCGTAAATAAGGGTCTGCCAAGTAATCTCATCCTCATGCATTAACATATCATAAAGCTTATCCTGCATAACAAGAATAAAAACGCTGGAAGGTTATTAATATTTCGATGGTAAAATACTCAAATAAAAAACGTAAAAAACTTTGTTAAACCTTTAAATTTTTTCAAGCAACCATTTCCAAAAAGGAATAAATTTAATTTTAACATTGTCTAGGATTTCTTCTCCCTCTTTTTCCCTGTTGATTATGACCAAATCCTTACATTTCAATTCTTTGCTTGCTTTTATAAGCCCCTTTATTTCCCTCTCTTTTGTTTCAAGGTCAGATAAGTCCTGGCAGACTTGCATTAAAGTTTTTATTTTCCGACCTTCCTTAACAACAAAATCCACTTCTTTTTGCTGATAATCTTTCCAATAATAAATTTCCAAATCTTGATTAATAGATTTTCTTCTTAAAAGCTCTATACAAATAATATTCTCAAATAATTTACCAAAATTTTTTGATAGTTTAAAACTTAAAAAATTACAAATCCCATGATCTACAACATAAACCTTTTTCGGGGCGATTACCTGCTGCTTTAATTTTGGAGAAAATCTGTCAAGAACGATTATTAGAAAAGCTTCTTTTAAATAATCTATATAATTTTTAACAGTATGCACATCCTTTATATTAAAAATATTAGAAAGTTTAGAATATGTAAATTCGCTTGAAAAATTTGCGATTAGATAATTTGAAAGTTCTTTAAAAGTTTTCTTATTCTTTATCCTATACCTATCCAGACAATCTTTGTTTATTATGTCTTTATATATTCCTTCTATGATTCTAGACCCAAATTTTCTAAATTCCGGAAAACCGCTTTCCTCAAGATAAGTATTCAATTGTCTTTGTATCTTTGCTATATCTTCTGTCAAATAAATATTCGGCTTGAAATTTAAAATCTCCTTAAAAGAGAGGGGGTACATTGTAAAATCTATATACCTTCCTGTCAAGCGTGTTGCTAATTCCCCTGAAAGAAGGTTGGAATTGCTTCCGGTGATTACCACTTTTTTTGTCCTTCTTAATCTACTCGCGAATAACTCCCACCCCCTTATATTCTGAGGCTCATCAAGAATCAATAACCTGATATCACCGTATAATTCATAAAACGCCTGCAGAACTTTATCAAGATCTTCCGTCTTTAATTCTATCAGCCTTTCATCATCAAAGTTGATATAGCCGAATGGTTCGTTTATCTCTTTGGCTAAGAGTATCGAAAATACGGATTTTCCAGATCTTCTAACACCAAGTATGGCTAGTATGTTCGGGTGCGACAAAAAGGGTTTAACGTAATCTAGTTTATCCCTTTTTATAATGGGGTATTCTTTAAAGATTTTTTCAAACTCTTCTCTTTGCCCTGTTATGATTTTCTTTAAAACCTCTATTTCCATAATACTGTAACTGCAAACTTCTTTATAAAGTTTGTGGTTATAACTACAAAGTTTTAAAGAGAACATATAAGTTTTAACACCCTCAACCTGTAATCTAAAACTTCTTTAAAAAAACTAACTGAATAATCGTCAGTTTACTAGCTTGTGCCTTAAAAGTGAAAGCCAGTCCTTCAAATATTTTAAATACTCTTTAGCATTCAGTTTGCTTTTTCCTACCTCCCTGCCCCTAAAAGTATAAGGTAACTCTATAACCTTCCCGTAATTTCCCTTTACTAGTATTTCCAACAATATCTTATAACCTTTAGAGCTAATATTAATATTTTCTACAACACTTTTCTTCATAAAAAAGAAACCGCTCATAGGATCGTTAACCTCAACCAAGCACTTCGCTAAAAATGTTGCAGTCCTGCTGACAAATTTTCTGAAAAAAGACCATGTCTCTACAGAACCCCCTATTGAATACCTGCTGCCCATAACAATGTCAGTAGCATCATTTTCCAAAAGGCTTATCATCTGAGGGATTAGTTCTGGAGGATGGCTCAGATCAGCGTCTATCACACCAATTATACCTCCCTTTGCGATTTTCAAGCCATCAATCACCGCGGGGCTTAAACCCATCCTTTTTGGCCTATGAATAACTTTAACATTATATCTTTTTGCAAGCTGTTCAGCAATTATACCTGTCCCATCAGGGCTGTTATCATCAACAATAATGATCTCTACCTCATTTTTAACTACACTAAATACTTGTTTCACTACTTCCTCTATGTTTTCTCTTTCATTATAAGTTGGCAGTATTATTGATATCATTTTAATAATTTTATCACTTTTATCCTATATCTTAAAGCATTTTTAAACTCTTTCCTAAAAGGCAAGCTCAAAAGATTTATCAATAAGGGAGAAAACATCAATAGTTTTAAAAGATTAACCTGCTGAGGCTTATGCTTCTTAAAAAAATGCAAGATACTTCTGCAGCGCTCATAATAAACCAAATCTGGAACTTTATTCGAGACATGCTTACTGTAATGAACAACAGATGCGTAAGGATAGAACATTACCTTATAGCCTTTCTGCCACACCCTATAGCTGAATTCCATCTCTTCATGGTATAAAAAAAAGTTTTCATCAAGCAAGCCCGTTTTTTTCAATGCTTCTCTTCTTATCATATAACAAGAGCCCATAACAGAATCAACTTCTATAGGCTCGCTTGGTGTTAAATAGTTGATAAATAGTTTTGGGAAGAATTTACCTAAAAAACTGAAGATTTTAATAAAAAAATTATTCTTTGGAAGTAAATAGTTAAGTTGGCTTATTTCAAAAAAGACATGTGGCAAAGTCAAAAAAGCATGGCAGGAAGGCTGAACAGAACCGTCGGGATTAAGAAGTTTACAGCCTAAAACCCCAACATCAGGATGTTCATCCAAAAATTTGGCCATGCCTTTTAAAGAATCTTTCAAAATTACAGTATCAGGATTTAACAAAAGAATATATTTTCCTTTAGATTTCCTGATTGCTTGATTATTTGCCCTTGCGAAACCTAAGTTCTTTTCATTTTTAATCAGTCTAACCCTTGGAAATTTTTTTAAACACATTAAGCTATCATCGGAAGAGGCATTATCCACTACCAAAATCTCAAAATCTAAACTGTTATCATTCTTATAAAGAGAACTTAAACATCCTGATAAGAATTTTCCAGAATTCCAGTTTACAATTACAACAGTTAAATCCATGTTTTGTTTGGAGAATAAAAAGCTATATAAACTTTGTTTTTAAACCAAAAACTGATGAAAGCCTCAATAGGCATAATGGCATATAATGAAGAAGCAAACATAGGAAATTTACTAAAAGAACTTCTAAAACAAAAACTAGACTTTGTAAAAGAAATAATCATAGTTAATGATGGTAGTAATGACAAAACTGAAAAAATAGTAAAGAACTTCTTAAAAAATAAGAAAATAAAACTGATAAACCTTAAACAAAGAGGTGGAAAAGTCAGAGCGATTAATGAATTCTTAAAAAAAGCCAAAAATGAAATTATAATACTAGAAAGTGCTGATACGATACCTGAAAAGAATGCCATCAGGAACTTAATAACAGAGTTTAAAGACCCAAAAACTGGAATAATCGGCGCACACATCACACCATTAAATAAAGATAAAGGATTTGCCAATTTTTTTGGAAATTTCATATACAAACTACATCACGAAATAGCCTTGAAAAACCCAAAATTCGGAGAGCTTATAGCATTCAGGAATGTCATAAAAGAAATGCCTATAACCGCAGTAGATGAAGAATGTTTAGCCATGTTAATAAAAGAAAAAGGGTATAAACTAAGATACTGCCCTGAGTCCATAGTGTACAACCAACAACCTACAAGCATAAAAGAGATTATCAAACAAAGAAGACGAATACATACCGGACATTTCAGCCTTAAAAAGAAAGGGTACACAGCATCCACGTTAAGTGTTAGAAATATTACTCCAATCCTGTTCAAAGAAATAAGCCTTAAAGCATTACATTACATCCTTTTTGCCATATCTTTAGAAGTTTATACTAGAGTATTAGGATTTCTAGATTATGCAAGCAATAAAGATCATTATATCTGGGATGTTGCAGAATCAACAAAAAGACTAAAAAATTAGTATTGTAATAATCAATTATCAAAGCAGATAAAACATGGTATTATTTTTCAATGCAAAATACAATGTATTGTTAACTGCTCGATTAGGGCATGTTATAACCAACTGAAACATTTTTACATTATGAAAATCTTTTTTTCCATCACCTAAAGATTCCTTAGATCGAATAATATGTTCAAATGATATGTTTACTAAAGTCAATTTCTCGGTTTTTAGTATTTCTTCATCGAAAAAATGCCACATATCACCATCAGCTTCTTCTATGACAAATTCTAATTCACTTGGTTCTCCAGTGCCTTTAACAAAAAAATTAATACTATTATACTCGCTCCAGTCAGTATTTGAAGGTTCAAAATCTATGCTTACCCACCCATGGTCTGGAATACCATATATATGATAAAGAACCTTACGGAAAAATAAGTTTATTTTATTCTTATAAGGGATATGGTATTCAAACACAAAATAATCCCCTTCCTCAAAATAATAGGATTTGGTACAATTTGGGCATCCTTCAAGCTCGATGTTTTGTAAAGGAAAACCATTCACAGAAAGTAAATTATTATTTACTGCTAAAGGGTCTATACGATAATGTCTTATTAAAAAAAAAGGGGTTGTATGAAAGAGGGCATAAGATATGAAAAGTATTAGTAAGCTCAGGATAAAAATAATACTTAATGTTTTTAAGTTAATTTCTTCTTTGACATCTTTTTGTTTCACCATTGACTATGATTTATCTTTCTCGATTTAAATATATTATGTTATTATAAGCTTTTAATAATAAAAGTATTTTTCGAAACATTTAAATTCAAATCAAACAACCTTAACACTTGATATAAAATATCAGAAATTAAAATGGTGATGTTTAAAAAATGGGTTTCAAACAAAGATTTAGTTATTAGTCTTATTACTAAAGAGTTTAAGGTTAGGTATAAAAATTCAGTCCTGGGTTTCTTATGGACCATCCTATACCCTTTAATGATGATACTTGTTTTTTTACTTGTGTTTACCAAGCTATTCAGATACGATTTGCCTTACTACCCATCCTACCTTCTTATAGGGCTTATAGTCTGGAACTATTTCAGTGATGTCTCAACTAAGAACATATCCTTATTTATAGAACAAGCCAATATCTGCACTAAAATACCTATAAGCAAGACAGTATTCGTATTTAGTTCAATTCTGTTTGGGACAATAGATTTTCTTCTGAAATTCTTGATATTACTCAGCATCTTATTAATTTTAAAAATTTACCTTAATTGGCCAAGCCTTTTGACAATAAACTGGACTTTTATACTTATAATACCTACAGTTTTTATACAGTTTTTATTGATTCTAGGCGTATCGTTTGTATTAAGCATAGTTTACGTTTATTTAAGAGACTTGACACCTATATGGGGTGTTATAATACAGATTGGTTTTTTTTTAACCCCGATATTCTACCCAGAGTCATTGATACCTTACAAGTTTATATTAATCATAAACCCCATGTACCATATTATAACCATTTTTAGGAGTGTAATGATTCATGGAGAAATACCGTTATTAGATCATTTCTTCCTAGCAGGTCTATTCTCATTCGGCATGCTCATAATCGGTTTTTATGTTTTTAACAAAACAAAAGATAGAATAATTGATAGACTATGATAGCCATAAAATTAAAAAAGATAGGTAAATGTTTTGATACGCCAAAACGAAATAAAAGCCTGATAAAAACATTAGTATCCCAATTAGTATCCTGTGAGAAAAATAAATTATGGGCATTAAAAGATATCAATTTTGATATTCAAAAAGGTGATTGTGTTGGCATAATAGGTGATAACGGATCCGGCAAGAGTACGCTTCTCAAAATCATAGCTGGGATAACAACCCCCTCCAAAGGAAACATACTAATAAACGGTAAAATTGGTTCATTCTTGGAATTAGGAATAGGATTTCAAGGAGAGCTAAGCGGCGAAGAAAACATCTTCCTTTATGGCTTATTGTTAGGAATTAAAAAAAATGACATCAAAAAGAATTATAAACAAATAATAGAATTTTCAGAATTAAAAGAAGCGATACACCATCCAATAAAGACTTATTCTTCAGGTATGCTGGCGAGGCTAGCCTTTTCAGTCCTTGCATTTACAAATCCGGATGTTTTATTACTTGACGAAGTTGCTACGGTAGGGGATCACTCATTCAAACAAAAATGCCTAAATAAACTACGCGAATTCAAAAGAAAAGGGAAAACAATACTTATGGTATCTCATAATATCAGCGAACTGTTAAAGATTTGTGATAAATGCATACTCCTAGAAAATGGATGTTTAAAATCATTTGGAGATATAAGGAGCGTATCTGGAGGTTATATTAATGAAACAAACCAAAAAAATAAGCTCAAACTGCTTAACCAAATAAAAAAAGAGGGGTCTGAAAATAGTGATAATACAAGACTACTATGTTTATACAATGAACTCGACATAATCTTAGAGAACATCACAATCTTAAGCAAAGAAAAGACATTATATGACCATTCCAATGAGAGTATAGAAAATATTTATGATAATATTTTAAAACAATACGAAGAAAGATCTGAAATTTTAAAAAAGATTTTAGACTGCTATAAAAAAGAAAATCCCCACTCAAAACATTTATCCATTGTTTACCAAAATTTACTGGGCGTCTTAGGCGAAATTCAAGCTATCTATGAAAGAAAGTTTAATAACATAAAGTTTTATGATAAAAGAACTGCAAATTATAAAGAACAAATTGACCTACTTAAAGAAGCGATAAAAACGTATACACACCCATACGATCATCATAAAATAATTAAATATTATGAAAAGTTGACTGATATTACATTAAGATATTCAGAAATTAATAAAATTAAACAAAAACAAGTTTTATCAGACCTTAAACAAGTGTTAAAAAATGGTTTAAAAGAAAATGAAAGTTCAGAAAACTTACTAAAATGCTTCATCAGGGTGACTGAAGAACTAATAAATATTTCAACAGAAAAAGAAAAAAAAGGTTTACTCACAGAACTAAAAATTTATGATTATAATAACATAAAAAATATTAAAAGAATGCCTTTAAAAAGAGGAATCGTATTGTAATTTTTAAAATCTGGGACATAGACCATGAATTAAGGTTGTCTTTGTCGGTGATACGATGAAAAAACTATCAAAAGTTAGTATTATAATCGTAAATTTTAACGGAGAAAAATTTATAGAAAAATGCTTAAAATCATTAAATAATATCAACTACCCCCCTAACAAAGTAGAAATAATAGTAGTAGACAACGGCTCAAAGGATAAATCTTTAAAAATAATAAAGAACAAGTTTCCAAAAGTAAAGATTATAACAAATCCCGTTAATAACTACTGCAAATCGAATAATCTTGGAATTAAAAATTCAAAAGGAGAACTAATCGCGTTTTTAAATAACGATACAAAAGTCGATAAGAATTGGCTTATCGAACTAGTAAAAGTCATACAAACAGATAAAAAAATAGGCGTTGCAGGTTCAAAAATAATATTCCACAACGGACTTATCAACAGCGCAGGACAAAGAGAACACCCCCTCTTTTATTTCAAAGATGAAGGATTCAAAGAAGAAGATAAAGGACAATACAACAAAACAAAAGAAGTTGAAAGCCTATGCGGTTGTTCTATACTATACAAAAAAGAATGCATAAAAGAAATAGGATCATTTGATGAAAGCCTAGTATTATACTGCGAAGACGTCGACATGGCAATCAGATGCAAAAAGAAAGGTTGGAAGCTGTATTATGCACCAAAAAGTGTGGTACAACATGAGTATAACGGCACTAGTAGTCTCGAATTGCAAGAGAAATATGTAGAACGCAACAGGATACTCTTATTAGCCAAGCATTACCCTGACAAACTCCCACTTTTGATGTTCAGTAGTCCGTACTTTCAAAAAAATGATGAAATCTTCCAAATAATACCTGAGGCCATACAAAAAGTGATAAATATCCATGGGTATGAAAAATTTGAAGAGATATCTAAAAGCTTTTTTAGCAGCATGAAAGATTATTTTTATTCAAAAAAAGATTATATAATAAAAAGCTTTGAAATTGAAAGAGAAATGTTCAAAGAATCAAAAGAAAGACTTAGACATTCGAATAGAAAATTTGAACAAGAACTTAAAAAGATTATAAAAGAAAATAAAAAGCTGTTAATGTCCCAAGAAGAATTTAAAATTAGGTATGAAAAAGAAATACAAAAAAATGATGGGCTATACAAAAAGTATACAGGATTAAAAAATGAAATCCTACATACAAAAAAGAATTTGAATGATAAACTTAAAAATTTAAAAGAAGAAAACAAAAATCTGAAATCCGATCTTAAAAGCGTATACGATTCAAAAGGGTATAAATGGATCCTTTCAAATGTTTGGGCAGTATCAAATAAATTTAAAAATAAAAATGATAATAAAAAATCTTTTTAAGAAAAAAAAATTGTTAATTAATAAGCCCCCGTTAATAAATCCAAAAAGCATTTCTATAGAAATAAGCGATACTTGTAACCTTCAGTGCAGAATATGCAATCAATGGAAAGAAAAAAATAAAACCAGAAAGTTAAAATTCAAACATTTTAAAAAATTGATAAATGAACTATCAGAATCATTTAATGACACCCTCTTAGAATTCAGCGGACCAGAACCTTTGACTAATAAGAAAGTTTTATTCCAAGCATTAGAATACGCAAAGAAGAGAAATGTAAAAACGGCTATCAGCACGAATGGAAGTTTAATAAGCAAAGATACAGCAATAAAACTAATCAACTATAACCCAAAACATATAAGCCTATCATTGGATAGTCACGAACCAAAAATACAAGATTACATAAGAAATTGTAAAGGACTATTTGATAAAAACATAATATCCATAAAAAATTTGATAAGAGCAAAGAAAGAATTAGATTCAAAAACTATAATATCTGTAACATGCACCATTACGAATTATAACACAAATAACTTGTTAGAAGTCTATAATTTATGTGAATCGCTTGATATAGACAGCATAAATTATAACGCTTACGTAATAGACAATTCTTATTTTAACAAAGGCATACCATGTTATGAAAAAGACGAATTTTGGGTAGAAAAAGAAAATATCCCCCGACTTAAAAAAAGTATTATTTCAATTATTAAATTATCTAAAAAGAACAAAAAGCCAACAATAGCAACACCGGAGGAATTATTAAAAGAAATCCCTAATTACTTTCAAAAAAAAGAGCTATTTCATAAAGGGGTATGTAAAGCAGGACTTAATTACTTCCATATAACAAACTTTGGAGAAGTGACGATCTGCGGAAAAGGACCCCATCTAAATATAAAAGACTATTCACTTAAAAACATACTAGGAAGCGAGAATTTTTCTAAAACTTTAACCGAAATAAAAAAATGCAAAATACCCTGCCTGAATAATTGTTTTTACCTAAAATGAAACTTTCACAATACCAAAAAAATATGATAAGAAACCATACAAATAAGATATTATCCAAGATTAGCATTTCATTATGCAAACCAACATCTGTGCATCTTTCTATAACTAATAAATGCTCCTTAAGATGCAGACAATGCGACATTTGGAAAAACCAACAAACAAAAGAGATGTCTACAAACGAAATAAAAAAAATAATCTCAGATTTAAAAAATTGGCTCGGACATTTCACATTAAATATCGCTGGAGGAGAACCGTTTACAAGGAAAGACATATTTGAGATAATAAACTATTCGACAAAAAATGGAGTAGAAGTAAGCATAACAACTAATGGTTATTTAATAAATAAAAAAATTGCAGATAAGATTCTAAAATCAGGATTAAAAAATCTAAACATATCATTAGACGGCATAAACCCAGAAACGCATGATTATATCCGAAACAAAAAAGGGTGTTTTAAACAAGTGATGAATGCCTTAAAATACTTAAACAAACCAGATCGAAAAACATGCTTAGTAATCGCTACAGTCTTTATGGGATATAACCTAAAAGAAATAATCCCTTTAGTTGATTTTGTAGAAAAAAACAACTTAAATGGCATAATATTCCAACCTTTATACAATAATTTTGGCAGAGATTACAATGTTAATTGGTATAAAGAAAGCGAATTCTGGCCAGAAGACACAGAAGAAGTAAAAAAAGTAGTAGATAAACTAATAGAAAGAAAAAATGGAAGATCAAAAATAATCAATCCTACAAAACAGTTAAGAATGTTCAAAGAATATTTCGAAAACCCAAATAAACATACAGCACTAAAATGTAAGGTTGGAATCAAAAATTATGCGATAAACGAGAAAGGTAATGCTTTACTATGCTTCTGGCTAAGCCCAATAGGAGATGTTCTAAAACAGAAACCAGAAAAGATATGGCTATCGGAAGAGGCGAAAAAGAGAAGGTTACAAATAAAAGACTGCAGAAAAAACTGCAAGCTTTTAAACTGCCATTTTGACTGATTATAACTTCTTATTAAATCTTATATCCTTTACTTTACTAATAAAATTATAGATAATGAAATGTAAGATTCTGAGATATAAAACCTTAAAAATACTATAATACGACTTTAGTCTGAATGGAAGAAAAAGCAGGCAATATAACTAGTTGGGCAAACGGTAAACCCAAACCACCAGTGAGGATAGAATTACATCCAACGAACGTTTGTAACTTAAAATGCAGGTTTTGTTGGCAATCAACAGCAAAAAACAAAAGGTATAGTTCAGAGTTAAGTGATAAAAAACTGATTAGCATAATAACAGAGGCTGGCGAATGGGGTGTTAAAGAATGGATAATATCCGGAGGCGGTGAACCTTTAGTAAGGAAAAAAATAACTTTACAACTTATGACCCTAATAAAAAGGTATAATATGCGGGGTCAGCTTACAACTAACGGAGTTCTTTTCGATAAAAAAAGTATAAAAAACGTTGTAGACATAGGTTGGGATCAGATACAGTTTAGTATAGACGGACATCATGCTGAGATACATGATTACCTAAGAAATGTAAAAGGAACATTTGAAAAAGCAATAAATAATGCTGATTTCTTAAGTGATTATAAGAAAAAAGAAAACAAAACCCTACCTTACCTTGGCTTTAATACAGTAATAAACCGGTTAAATTATGACAAACTACCGGATATGATAGAATTATGCCATAAAGTAGGATTCCAACTTGTATATTTCGAACCCATATACCCAGGTTATTTGAAAAAAGAAAGACTATCCTTAAATGAAAAAGAAAAAGAAGATATGCAAAACTTCATTAAAAAAGCTGCTAAAAAAGCTAAAGAACTAAAAATTGATACAAACATAGAAAACTTTTACAAAAAAGAACTTATAAGCAAAGAAAAATTTGAAGACACTGTTATAAAAGAAACAAAAAACAATGATAACCCTTACCTATCCTTACCTTGCTACCAGCCATGGTATCTTATGGGTATAAAGGCTTGTGGCCTTACAGGATGCTGCTCAACATTCGAAATAGGAGAGAAAATACGAAATAAAACCCTAAAAGAAATATGGAACGGACCAATTTTCAATAAAATAAGACAAGAAATGCTTTCTAAGAGATTACCATCTTACTGTTCAAAATGCAGTGTAGTAGTTGTCATGGAAAACAAAGAGATAAGAAACCATCTAGAAAAGAAATTAAGTAACAAAAATAGAATAAAAAGAGTTTTAAAATGGATGAGAAAATAAAAAGATTAAAAAAGTGGATGAAAGGGCAACAAACACCACCAACCACATTAGAACTGAATCCTACAAATAAATGTAATTTGAAATGCTTATCTTGCTGGTTGAGGGAATTTAAAGCAGAAACCGAAGAATTATCCGATGAAAAATTATTGAACATAATCGATGAGGCTTCTGAATTAGGTGTCAAAGAAATTAGGATACCTGGCAGTGGAGAGCCTTTGATGAGGAAAAACATTATAGAAGTGATGAAAAGAATAAAAGAAAACAGTATGAATGGTTTGTTAATAACTAATGGGACACTTTTTACAAAACAAAACATGCGAAAACTAGTTGGGATAGGATGGGATTGCATAACATTTAGTATAGACTCAGCTGATGAAGAAACACATGACATCCTTAGAGGCGTGAAAGGATGCTTCAATAAAACTATCACAGCCTTAAAAGAATTCAAAAAAATAAAAAACGAGTTAAAAAAAGAAAAACCTAGGATTAGATTCAATACAGTACTCTCTAACAAGAATTACAACACATTATCCAGAATATTTGAACTAGGCCATAAATACAGATGTGAAGACATCCAAATACAACCAATGACTATCTGGGGAAAAGAAGGGCAAGGGTTAAAGCTTAACAACCAACAGATTGAAGAGTCAAAGAAAGAATTGAAAAAGGCACAAAAAAAATCAGAAGAATACAACATAAATTCTAACATACCAAACCTTCTAGATTCAAAGTATGTTAAGAATACAAACAGTATGGACAGGATAATAAAGAACGTATCTAAAAGCAAGGATAATCTTTTCTTATCACTACCTTGTTTTGAACCATGGTATAACATAATAATCTTGCCAAATGGTACAGCATCACCTTGCAGCATTTCAGGGAACAAGTTTAAGGAAAAGGTTCAAGAAAAATCACTGAAAGATATATGGTATGGCAAACAGTTCCAGTCTATAAGGAATAGTTTAATACAAAAAAATCTTTTTGATTATTGTAAACAATGTTGTGTTGTAATTCATATAGAAAATCAAAGGATTAAAAAATGGTTAGTTTAATAGAACTTGAATGGTTATTGTATAAACTTTCTAATTACTTTATTTCCAATCCTTTTAACATTATTTTGTTAAGTATCTGTTTTTGTTTAGTCAGTATTTCATTTATTTATATTTTAAAAAGATTTAAAAGGCCATCTAATTGTTTATTACTTTTATTTGTCATCATGGTTTCTTTTTTTGTATTGGAAATAATTTTTAGAATAGCATATAGCCCGGAATCAAATATCTCTTTTATAACTACAGAAGCAGTTTTGGAAAACCGGGTTCGTGAAGGCAGTTTATGTCTAGAGGAAATAGAACAAAAAACTGGAAGTAATTTAAGTATTTTTTATCCTGCCCTTGGGTTTTGCAGATTTAAAGATTTTAAAGTAGAAAAGCTAGGCAGTACATTTAGGATAATCACTTTAGGTGATTCATTCACAGCAGGGGGTGGTGTTTTAGATAAAAAACAGGCATATCCTTACCAGCTTGAACAAATATTAAATGATAATTCAAAAAATTTAACTTATGAAGTGTATAGTTTAGGTATTGGTGGGATTAATACGATCCAAGAATACGTTTTGTTAGAGAGTATAGGTTTACAATACAATCCGGACTTATTAATACTTCAATATCATCCTAATGATATAGGACCTATTGCACAGGTAAAACAAATTGAAAATCATTCTTTATTGATTTCATCGGAGGAAGAATTTGTTATTTTAGACCAAAGATTAATCCCCATACTTTTCCCTTCTTTACCAGAATTAAATAAATTCTTTTTAAAAAATTCTTATTTTTTAAGATTTACAAGCAAAAGATTATCAAATATTAAAGAAAAGTCCACAAAAAAATACTTTAACAGCAAAGAATACAACAATCATAAGTTATGGAAAGAATTAAATCATGATGCACTTAAAAAAATAATTCAATTATCAAAAGAAAAAAATATTCCATTTATGATAATATTCGTATCAGGTGCGAATCCAAATAATTGTTTTATTTTTCAACATGCTATATCAGAAATAGGATCTGTAGCTTTACAGAACAATGTCTATTTTATTGATTTATGTGATTACATGGAAGGTTATGACTCATCTGAGATTAAAAGCAAACACGATTGTGGCCTTTGCGATCATTATAATGAAAAAGGTTACAGGATAATGGCAGAGGCTCTTTTTGAAAATATAAAAAAACTAGGTTTTGTCTAAAATGCATAAGAAAATAAAAAAAGAAACCATAAAAAGACTTGTAAAATGGGCTGAAGGAGAACCACAACCACCAGTGAGGATAGATTTAGAACCTACGCTAAGTTGTAATCTAAAATGTAAATTCTGTTGGCAAAGATCAGAAAACAGGATCAAACAATGCGATTATAGCAATCCATTAAGCGAGGATAGGATTCTTAAAATCATAGATGAGGCTGCAGAACTTGGGGTTTTAGAATGGCAGATTGCTGGCGGCTGGGAACCTATGGTAAAACCAAATTTCTGTATGGACTTAATGAGGCGTATAAAAAAACAGGGTATGCATGGTTGCTTGACAACAAATGGTACCCTTTTTAGAAAAGAAGATGTTAAAGAATTAGTCGAGATAGGATGGGATCAAATCTTGTTCAGTTTGGAAGGCCCAAATGCTAAAATTCATGACTACATGACTGGAGCTAAAAGTTCATTTGAAAAAAGTGTAGAGGCTATGAGCCTTTTTAAACAATATAAACAAAAATTAGGCATTAAAAAACCTGTTTACAGTTTTCACACAGTTCTTACAAATAAAAACTATAATTATCTAGAAGAAATGATAAGATGGGGGTATAAATTAGGGGTTTGTGGGGTATGTTTCGAACCTCTTAATGTATGGTCTGAAGAAGGTTCTAAATTAAAAATGAATGAAAAACAAACTCAAGAATTTCAAAGTTTAATCCCCATTGCGTTGAAGCTTGCTAAGAAGTTAAACGTCCCAACGAATCTTGAAAATTTAAAAGAAACAAGGCTGATAGAAAAAGAAAATATGGAAAAAGTGATAGAATCAGACATTGCTAAACTAAACAAAGAAAAATATACTTTATTATCCGTGCCTTGTTTTAACCCATGGCTGAATCTTGAAATACGAATAAGTGGACATGTGGTTCCTTGCAGACTTTGTGATACACACCAATACGCGAATAAGATACATGACAAATCTTTAAAAAACATCTGGTATGGGAACTATTTCAACAGAATAAGAAATCAGATTTTAGAAAACAAACTACCAAGATATTGTAAGACTTGCGCTTCAGGAATTATTGTAGACTTTAGAGAACTAAGAAAAGAACTCTCGAATAAAAATGTTTTAACAAGAATAAAAGAAAGGATTAAAGATGGATTTGGAAACAGAAAAAGTACGCCGTCTTGTTAACTGGTACAAAGGCAAAAGATGCGGACCTTACAAGATAGACATAGAACTGCACAGGAGATGCAACCTAAAATGTTTATCCTGTTCAAGACGTGCAGATGAAAAATATGAGAACCTTAATGAGTTTTCAAAGAATATTGAAATGTCTAAAGAAAAATGGCTTGATATCATTGATGAAGCAGCAGGATTAGGCGTTATGGAATGGCATGTAGCAGGTGGCGGAGATCCTCCTTTATTACAAGATATTACTTTCTCAGTATTAGAAAGGATAAAAAAACACAACATGTACGGAATCTTAACAACTAATGGGACTAATTTAACCGAAAAACAAATCCAAATGTTAGTCAATATTGGTTGGGATAGGATACATTTCAGTATTGACGGACCAGACGCTAAAACACACGATTACCTAAGGGGCGTAAAAGGCTGCTTCAAAAAAACTGTTTCTGCAATCAAAACTTTAAATGGGTACAAAACAATTCAGGGAAAGGATAAACCGATGTTGAACATGAACACCGTACTCTCCGTTAAGAACTACAATAAATTAGACAAAATGGTTAAACTGGCCAAGAAATTACATGTAGGATATATGTTTGTGGAACCCCTAATAGTTTACTCAAAATATGGAAGTAAGCTAAAACTAAAAGATGAGCATCTTAAAATCTTTCCAAAGCCTCTCAAGAAAGCAAAAGAATTAGCAGAAAAATATGAGATAGATAATAATTTCTCAAATTTTGATAAAAATTTAGATGAACAGTTAATAAAAAAGAGTAGTTCTATGAATGAAATCATAAAAGAAGATATGAACCAACAAAAGCATCCTTTTTTATCAATCCCCTGCTATGACCCTTGGTTCCACATGACAATAAAAGCAGATGGAAGAGTGATATCCTGTGATGTTGCTATAGATGAAGGGGATAGTATCAAAAACAAAACACTTACAGAAATTTGGTACGGACACTATTTTGAGAAGCACAGGCGAATGTTGTTGGAAAAGAAGATTCCGAATTTTTGCGCTCAATGCAATCCAAGCCATATAACTCAAAGAAGAAGATTAAGGGGAGGAATAACCAACATGATAAATGAGCAGAAGTCAGATAAAATCTTCCACCATATAAGGAACGTTTTTCGAATATAACTTGAATTAAAGAGGTGTGTTTAAAACAGCATGGTAATAAAAAAAGGTGCAAAAAAGAAGTTAACTTTCTTTATCATAATCGGATTACTGTTATTTTCAATATCTGCTTGTGAACCGCTTAAGGACAATGTTTCTAAAACCAGCGAAGAAATGACATTTTCAAGCTTAAACGAATTCTACTCTTACCTAAATAATAATTTTAAAGAATTTAACTTAAGTAAAACAGGGAATAAATACCTATTATCAGGAGACTTAGTCATTCCAAAAGGTGTAAGCCTTGATATTAATAATGAAATACTAGAAGTAGACAATAAATTATTTGGAATATACGTATACGGTACGCTGAATATTATCAATAAAAGTGTTATTACAACAATTGACAAAGATAATAGTTCTTATTCGTTTTGGTATACAAAAGGAAGTAGTGGAAAAATCGAAGACTCAAGTGTCGAATATACTTGGACTGGAAAAGGAAAAGCTGATGAAGCAGGATTATTCGTAGAATCAGACTATTTTGAAATCTCTAACAGCAATATACAATATTCAAAAGGAAACGGTATAGATTTTCAAGGAAAAAACATCATAATTCATGATTCTAATTTTAAATACAACGGAGCAAATGGGATTGAGATATTCTCCCCATCAGATTTACCAATAGAATTTGAGATTTATAATAACCTGATAAGCAACAATGGTATGATTAATACTAGAATTGACGGTTGTGGCATCCTTATTGATAACAGTGAAGGTTTAGTTTACAACAACACGATCTTTGAAAATAGGTATTGCGGGTTCGAAAGTGATTGCCAATTGTTAAAATCATTTTGTACAATCCAAATTTATAATAATAATATTTATAACAATAACCACGATGGATTATTCATACACGAAAACTCAGACGCTAGGGCATATAATAATGTGATAAAAAGCAATAGAAGAGGGGTTAGCGTGGATAATTACCAAACTGGACGCGGTACAAAATTAAGTCTGTATAACAATACCTTAGCAAATAACAAAATAGGGGTTGAAATTACTGAAAATTACGAATCTAATGTAGAAGTAAGTAATAATATCCTAGATAATAATGAAATTACGATTAAAATACAGAATTCAAATCCTAAAGTGTTTGATAACATAATAAATGGGCAGATAACATGAGCAAAATTGATGAAAAAACAAGAAGACTAGTCTTATGGATGGAAGGAAAACCACAACCACCCTACACTATTGAACTAATCCCAACAAATCGATGTAACTTCAAATGTAAATCCTGTTGGCGAAGAAATTTCTCAGAAAAAGAATTAGAAAAAGAATACAGTAAAGAACTAAGCGACGACAGGCTTATTCAACTGATTGATGAGGCTTCAAAGTTAGGTGTAAAGGAAATAGCCTTCGTAGGCGGGGGAGAACCCTTATGCAGAGACGTAACACTTATACTCATGAAGAAAATAAGAAAAGCGGATATGGAAGGAGACATTGTCACAAATGGAAGCTTACTCAATGATGATTTAATTCGATTACTTGTTGATATAAAATGGACTAGAATTAAGTTCAGTATTGATGGATCAATTGCAGAAATACAAAACCAACTTAGAGGGGTTGATTGTTTTGACAAAATTGTTAGAAATATTAAAAAATTAAGTGAAGTGAAAAAAGAGAGCCATAGCGAATTTCCAAGAATAGGATTCAATATTGTCATTTCTAAAAGCAACTACAAGGACTTACCAAATATTATTAAGCTTGCTCACGAAACAGGATGTGAAGAGTTATCTCTCCTCCCAGTAACAGTATTCTCTGAAGAAGGAAAAAATCTCAAGATGGACAGTGAACAAACAGCTGAATTCCAAAAAGTGATAAAAAAGTGTTTACTTGAAATAAAAAAGTATGGAATAAACTCAAACATGGATAAATTCTTAGATGCACGTTATATAAACAAGACGAATGAAATGCATAAAATCATGATGGAAGAAGCTGAAAAAGAAGAAACAACTAAAGGTTTTTTTACTGCTCCTTGCTTTGAACCTTGGTCACACGTAACAATAATCCACAACGGAAATATCGCTTGTTGTTTTAACAACTATGTCTGGAACACAAATGTTAGCATAAAAGATGCATCATTAAAAGAACTATGGTACGGGACTTATTTCCAAAAATACCGAGAAGAGATTCTTACAGGAAAACTTAGTGATGCCTGTGCCACTTGTTGTGTATGGAGAGCATTTGAAACTAAAGACCTACGTGAAAGAATAAAGTTTGAACTGAAAAACCATGGATTGATAAAAAAGATTAGAAAAAGAATAAAACAATGTATAGCTACAAAGAAGAAAACAGGATAGAGCAAGAGAAACTGAAAAGGTTGGTTGACTGGTATAACAAAAGGCCATCCCCACCTTTCAAAATAGATGTTGAACTCCATAGGAGATGCAATCTTAAATGCTTACCCTGTCTTAGGCAACATCAAGGTTTTGATTTCAACAAAGATTCAGAAGAGCATGAAATGTCATTGGCAAAATGGATGGACATAGTCAACCAAGCTGCAGATATAGGGATATTAATATGGAACATAGAGGGTGGTGGCGAACCTATGGCTCTAAAAGAATTAACCCTTCCTGTAATGAAGGAAGTGAAACGAAGAGGGATGTATGGTATAATCACAACAAACGGAACACTATGGGCAGAAGAAGAACTAAAAAACATTGTCAAGATAAATTGGGATAGGATACATTTCAGTATTGACGGTCCAGACGCTAAAACACACGATTACCTAAGGGGCGTAAAAGGATGCTTCAAAAAAACAGTAAACAATCTCCTGATTCTAAACAAGTGGAAAAAGAAACTCGGAACAGAAAATCCTATGCTCTCGATAAATCTCGTATTAAGTAAGAAAAATTACAACAAACTTGGCAAGGTTGTAAAGCTTTCGCATAAACTAAAAGCAGATTACATATTTATAGAACCGTTAATAGTATTCTCAAAATCTGGAGAAAATCTTAAACTATCAAATTCAGAATGCAAAAAACTACCAAAATACATAAAAAAAGCTAAAATCTTAGCAGAAAAATACAAGATAGATAATAATTTCGCAACAAAAGATGAAAACTTGAGCGAAGAGCTTGTTAAAAATACATCAGTGATGAACTCAGTCCTCCTCAAAGATGTTAAAGAAATAAACGACCCGTTCTTATCATCACCTTGCGATAGGCCTTGGAATAATATGGCAATAAAATATAACGGGCTTACAGGGCATTGCGGCCTTCTACAAGAAGGAGAATATATTCAAAAAAAATATTTAAAAGAAATATGGCAAGGATCCTTCCTAAAAAAAGTAAGAAAAAATATGCTTAGGAAAAAATTGTTAGATCATTGTTCAAGATGTGTACCTAGCGATATCACTCAAAGGAGAAGATTAAGAGAAGAAATAATCAAAATTTTGAAAAAGAAAAATGGATGAACTAATCTCGAGATTAAAAAATTGGGAAAAAGGTGTGCCAAGTTACCCTACAAAGATTGAGTTTTGGCCAACTAATAAATGCAATTTAAAGTGTAAATACTGTAGAGGTTCAGATTTACGAAATGATCACTCATTAGAATTATCAGATGATAGGATATTAAAGTTAGTGGACGAATCATTTAATCTCAGTGTAAAGGAATGGGTTATCGCTGGAGGGGGTGAGCCATTAGTAAGAAAAAAATTGGTTAAAGAGGTTATGCAAAGAATAAAACATTATGGGATGTATGGCGCGCTAACAACTAATGGCACTTTACTCGATGAAAAGACAATAAAACAAATAGTTGAAATAAACTGGGATGTTGTTTTCTTCAGCATAGATGGACATAATCCCAAAACTAATGATACTTTAAGAAAAGAGGGCGTATTCAAAAAAGTTTACGAGAATCTAAAATTATTCAAAAAACTAAAATCTAGCATTGATTCTAAACCTTTAATAGGTTTTTCTAGTGTCTTGACCAATACAAATTATAATTATACAAAAGAGCTTATTCTTCTTGCTTCCGATGTTGGATGTGAACAGGTAATAATAAACCCTATAAAAGGGAATAATACAGAATACAATGAAAAATTAAAACTTAACAAAACCCAGATAAAAGAGTTAAGGGAACAAATTCCTGAACTTACAAAACTCTCAAAAGATCTAAAAATAAAGACCACCCTCCCAACATTAAATACGGACTTAGTTGAAAAATCAAGTGATATAAACCAAGGGTATTCTGAAAAGGCTAAATTCGTAAAAGGTTCTTTTAAGCATGTTAAATGTTACGAGCCGTGGACGAGCATGCTCATTAACTCAAATGGTGAAATAGGCCCTTGTTGCGAAATACCTAGGGATAAATTAAACATAAGTGTAAGGGAGCATTCTTTAAAAGAAGTCTGGTTTAGCGATTATTTCCAAAAGATAAGAAAAAACGTATTGAACAACTTACTAGATGATAAATGTTTCATATGTAATGCTTGGAAATTAACAGACACAGAATCTATAAGAAATGAATTATTCAAAAAATGATCATATGAAAATAAAATTAATTTACCCTCCAAGGATTAGAAATAAAGAACAAAGATTTGAAGTTATATTGCCTCCCTTGGGGATAAGTATACTAACATCTTATCTTAGAAAGAAGGGTATAAACACAAAGCAAGACGATTTGGATATAAAACTAGAACAAAACAAATTGAGTAGGAATTCAATATATACAGAACCGTTTACTAACAAAAAAATAGTGTATGACTATATACTAAAAGATAAGCATGACAACAATCTTTTAAATGCAGCAGAAAAACTATTGAAATTAACAGATTATAAAAATTTCGATCTAATTGGGTTTTCTATAATGGACAACGTAGAATTCTCAAACATAAGTATAAGTCTCGTACTTGCTAAACTTATAAAAGAGAAAACCTGTACACAAATCGTAATCGGAGGCAATATACACCCCTTCCATAATTTTCAAGATCTTCCCTTTGTAGACTATGTGATAAAAAATGATGGGCGGGAGCCTCTGCTTCAGCTTTGTAACTTGATTGATGCAAAAAAAGAAAAAGAGTATACAAAACTAAGGTTTTATGATAAAAAAGAGGGCACTCTTGCAAACCCATTTCCCTACCCTGAAAGAAATTCTATTGTAATTTCAAATGAGTTTTTCACAATACCTGACTTTGATGGACTGCCTCTAGATTTGTATACCTCAAACATAAATGGAAATGCACATAATAAGAAAAAAGACTTAATACTTCCTTATAATTTTGGTTTTGGTTGTATGAACGAATGTATTTTCTGTCCCGAATCTGGGATGGCGTGCGCAAGATTTAACAAACCTTCAATCATAGCAGAAGATCTTAAGTATTTGGCAGACAAGTACAAAACAAAAACGTTTTATTTTATAAATAATTTAATAAATCCAACATACGATTACGCAAATGAAATATGTAAAAACTTCTTTGAAAATAATTTAAACATAAAATGGACTGACTGCATATCATTTAAAAATTTAGATATAAAACTTTTAAAGAAATTAAGGGAATCTGGAGCTATAAGGCTTGTATTCGGTCTTGAAACAGGCAGCAAAAGACTGTTAGATTACATAAAAAAAGGTACAAGTCTAAAACATGCCCAATCAATTTTAAAATATTCCCATAATCTTGGGGTATGGAATTGCGTCGAACTTATAACAGGCCTTCCTTATGAAAAAAATAGTGATATTAAAGACACATTAAACTTTATCAAAAAAAACCAACGGTATGTAAACGAATTTAAATTAAATGAATTCCACCTCACTTATAGTAAGTTATATTCTAATCCAGAAAAATATGGCATTAAAATTTTGCCACCGGTTAAAAAAGAAAGATTCGATACCAATCAACAGCAAATCAGATTTAAAGAAACGCGAGGAAAAGGTGAGAGAGAAAAACTAAAACAGATAAAAAGATCATATGAAATAATAAGGAGGTGTATACAGAAAAATTATAAATTACAACCGCATATTGAAGTCCTATTCCAGATTAATAGTTTTAAAAAATCTAATTTATTTATTAAAAATTCCTATGAATCAATTTGGGGGAAAAATAACCCTAAAGAGTGTATAAACAGGAAAATTCAAAGAGCAGAATTTATCCAAGAATTGATTTTAAAAACCCCCGATAATGAAACATTATGGGATGAATTAACAAAGATTTATAGAATAAATAAAAAAATAGAAGTACAATTAAAAATAGCTCCCAAAATAAATTTAAAAAAGGAATTTGATCAAAATGTATTAAGGCTTATCATAAAACATTATCTTGGATTAAAAGAATACAGAAAAGCGAAAGAAAGATTGAAGAAATTAATCAAAAAAGAGTATTTTAATAAAGAAGAAATACTCCTTGATTTAGCACGATGTTATTGGGAATGCAAAGAATATAAATTAGCATTAAAGAATTATAAAAAAGTACTGGCCTACAATCAGTCGAATTCTATAGCAGTAAGAGGAATAGGTGAATGTTATACCCAATTGCAAGAATATAAAAAAGCGAGCGTATATTTAAAAAAAGCAATAAAAAAAGAACCAAGATTACCCTGGACATCATTTGATCTGGGAAAAGCCTATTATAATCTTGCAAAGTATAAAAAAAGCATCCAGTATTTAGAAAAAGAACTAAAGAATTCTCAAGAAGAACTATCAAAATTTCATTCTTTGTATTACCTTACAATGAATTATCAAAAGCTTGGAGGCTATAAAAAAGCCAAGGAATACTTCAGAAAAGTCAAAAAATTCAAAAAGTATTATAATAAAGAAGAAATTACCGAAGAAAAAAAATTCAAAAAAGAGTTGTTTAAAAAAGGTTGATAAAATTGGATGAATTTCAAAAAGAGAAGATAGAAAGGTTGTCAAAATGCATAAATGGAGGAATAGAAAAACCTTTTTTAATCAATATTAGACCTTCTTACCAGTGCAACCTTAACTGCATATCTTGTATAGACCATCCTAATAAGGAAGGGCATGCCATATCTGATGAAAAATATTTAAGCCTTGCTAAAGAGGCTATTGACTTAAGTATAAAAGAGTGGAGGATAGATGGCGGAGCAGAACCGATGATAAGGAAAGAATTATGCTTAAAAATAATGAGTTTAGCAAAGAAAAGCGGTGCCAAAGGTTTTTTGACAACAAATGGGACATTGTTCACAGAAGAAGATGTTAAAACGTTAATAAAAATAGGATGGGACTGTATAAATATAAGCCTCCAAGGGTGGGATGAAAAAAGTGATGATTCTCTAAGAGGTTCTAAAAAAGCGTTTAGAAGGACTATAAACTGTCTAGATTTGTTTAAACACTGGAAAAAGAAGTTAAAAAAAGAAAAGCCAGTTATGAGACTTACACCACTTATACACAAAGCAAACTATACTCACTTATTAGAGTTTATTAAAATAGGTAAAGAGTATAATACAGATGTTACATTTCAAGCATTTGCAGTCTGGTCTGAAAAAGGCAAACACCTCAAATTAGACAAAGAAGACATACTAAGACTCCCTTATTACGTCCAAAAAGCAAGAAAGTATGCTAATAAACACAACGTATTTACTGATGTTGAAAGATTATTAGAACAAAATCTTCTTGAAAATACAAACCAAATGAATAAAGTAATATATAATGACTTAAAAGACGATTCATGCAATTTGCTTTGTTACGAACCTTGGTATACCATCTTAATAACTGAACTAGGAAAAATAGGCAGGTGCATAGGAGATTTTGACAACAATATAGATGTTAATGATAAAAGCCTTAAGGAAGTTTGGTATGGTAAAGAGTTCAATGAGTTAAGGAAGAACATATCAGGAAAAAAACTTCCTCAATTCTGTTCCAGATGCTGCCATCCTCAGGTTATGGAAACAAGAAAAATAAGAGGAGAAATATCCGGATTGTGAACTAAAATGTATACAAAAATATGGGATATACAAACAAGCAGACTAAAAGGTGATTTAGAAAGGACAACACCCCTAACAAGACTTAGATTAAGGCTAACTTTAAGATGCAATTTAAAATGTAAATTTTGTATCCAAAGAACGTTCAAACCAGAAGAGATAATACCAGAAAAAGAACTTGGAAAAAAAGAGTTGTTAAAGATAATCAATGAAGCATATGATCTGGGAGTAAGATTTATAGAAATTTCTGGAAATGGTGAACCATTATGCAAAGAGGGCATCATAGACATCATGGAGGCGATAAGGAAAAAATCTATTTTTGGAGAGTTAACCACTAATGGCACACTATTCAACCACGAAGACATAAAAAGAGTAGTTAATATGAACTGGGATTTAATTCGTTTCAGCATAGATGGTAGTTGTGAAAAAACTAATGACCGTCTTAGAGGTGTAAACGGAGCTTTCCAACTTACAAAAAAGAACATGGAACTCTTAAAAGAAGTAAAAAAGAATAATGGCTCTGAAAAACCACAAATTGCAATCAATTTTATAGTGACAAACCAGAATTACAAGGAAATACCTGACGTGTTAAATTTACTTAATGAAGTAGGTGGAAAAAAACTTTGGATAACCCCTATGATATTACAGAATGAAAGTGCAAAAAGCCTAATGCTTAATGAAGTTGAAGAAGAAAAATTCAAAGGGATACTCAAAGAAACGGATAGGCTAGCAAAAGAGCATATAATAGAAACCAATGCTAACCAGTTTATCAAAGAAACCACTAAACAAACTAAAGAGATTATTAATTTACCAACATGTTTCATGCCTTGGAGTGATATAGCAATTGGAGAAGAAGGGCAAGTTGGGCCTTGTTTCGCATTCTATTTTGATACCCTAAATATTAAAAATAAAAGTTTAGAGTACGTTTGGAAAAGCCGTGAATTCTCTGATCTCAGAAAAAAATTACTAAACGGCGATATCCCAAAAAATTGTAATTGTTGTAAGCAATGGTGGGGTCCTGAAGAAGCAAAACAAATCCATCGGGTTATTAAAAATGCAAGAAGAGAAAATTGAAAGAATAATAAACTGGCTGAACGGTGTGAAACAACCGCCTTTTTTACTAGAAATAAGACCAACTTACAGATGCAACCTAAATTGTTTGTCCTGCTTTAAACATGCAGATTTCTATGAAACTGAAAAAGAGAAGAATAAAGACGAAGTAAGTAAAGAATCATACATCAAAATGATAAAAGAAGCATCTGCTCTTGGCGTTAGAGAATGTCTTATTTCTGGAGGTGGTGAACCTCTCTTGAGAGAAGATGTTATTGACATCATGCAAGAGATAAAATCTGGCCGTATGCGAGGCGAATTGATCACAAACGGTACGTTGTTCAATGAAGAGAAGATTAAGAAGTTAGTATCATACGGTTGGGACCATGTCATATTCAGCCTAGATGGACCAGATTCAAGAATAAATGATTACCTAAGGGGCAAAGCTGGAAGTTTTGATAAAAGCGTATGGGCAATCAAGAAATTCTCAGAGTTTAAAGAAATAATGCGTGTAACAACACCTAACATTACGATTGCTACTGTACTTAGCAAGAAGAATCATGCCTTATTAAAGAACATGATCCAACTATGCATAAAAAATGGTGCAAACAGATTCAGACTTCAAAAGCTGATAGTATGGTCTGAAAAGGGAAAACAATTACAAATAGATGAAAAAGAGATTGATAAGATTCAAGATAACATAAGAGAAGCGCTTGAATTAGCAAACAAGCATAAGATTGAAACGAATCTAAATGACTTCCTAGACAATAAGGCCATACATAATAGCAATACTGTTAATTTCATAAAGCAAAGTGTAAAATCCGATAATAAAGCTGAAGGATGTTTCTGTTATGCACCTTTCCAAAGCATGAGCATAAGTGAGAATGGGGGGGTAAGGTATTGTCAAATGTCCGAGGTTAGCAAAGACAGTATTAAAGATAAATCATTAAAAGAAATCTGGTACGGTCCGAATTTAGACATGTTAAGGAAGATGCTTCTGAAATGTGAAATACCCTCTTTTTGTAAAAATTGCTGCTCACCACAAGTCTTTGAAACAATATCAATTAGGGAAAAGATAGGTAGACCAAAAAAATGAAAATAAAATTAATTTATACCCCAAAATATGCAAAAGAAATGAAAAGGGAAGACGCATTAGAAAATGCTTCACTTCCCCCCCTGGGTATAGCAAGTGTAATAAGTGTACTTAGAAATAATGGCTATAAATGTGATCAGGATGATTTGAATATAAAAGTAGCCTTTGATAATGTTTACAAAATAAAAAATAGAGAGGTAAATCTTTCAATTTTTGAGGATAAACAAAAAGTTGAAAAGTTTCTCAAAACAAAAAACGATCCTGAACTGGAAGAAGAAGCAGAAAAAATACTAAAAAAAACAAAATATAAAAAGTTTGATTTGATAGGATTTTCTATATTAGAAGAGGTTAATCTTTCATCGATAAGTATACCTCTGGTATTAAGTAAACTTATAAAAGAAAAAACAGGCACAGATATAGTTGTTGGAGGCATAAATTACCCCCGGCCCGTTAATGAATTGAATGAGTTTCTTAAAACAGGGTTAATCGACTATATTATAATGGGCGATGGTGAAACTGCCTTACTTAATTTGTGCCATGTTTTAGATAATAATTCTTTAGGAAAGTTTAGTGTTATAAATGTATTTAGTAAAAAGATGGATCATAAAAAACCTGCATTTAAAAAGTTCATGTGGGGGGACTTTGAGTTTCCAAGACCGGACTTTGATGGACTTCCTCTGAAATTGTACATGTTTAAGCCAAAAGGTGATGTTCCAAAATCTAAAATTAAAGTACTTGCATTACCCTACGTATTTATAAAAGGATGTATCTACAACTGTATTTTCTGCCCAGCTTCAAAAACAAAAGAATACCGAAGTAATGATACTACTAATGTTGTTGAGGACCTTAAATATCTCTCGAGAAAGTATAAAACAAAATATTTCTTCTTTATCAACAGTACAATAAATCCATCTTATGAATATGCAGAAAGATTCGTAAATGAAATAAAAAAAGAAAATGTTGATATTGTATGGGCAGATTGCGCTAATTTTAATGGCATGGATTTAAAATTGTTAAAAGGCTTAAAAGAAAGTGGAGCAGTAAGATTATTGTTTGGTATTGAATCTGCCAGTGAAAAAATGCAAAGGTATGTACTAAAAAATATTAACATAAAAAATGCAAGCCTTTTACTAAAAGAGTCCCATAAAATTGGAATATGGAATGAACTAGAGTTAATTGCTGGTATGCCTTATGAAACTGATGATGATATAAACAATACAATAAAATTTGTAAAGAAAAATAAGCCCTATCTGAATTACTGTTATTTAAATGCATTTAGATTAGTTGATAGCTTATTATTACAAAAACCAGAAGTTTTTGGGATAACCAATATAAGAGATAATATGGCGTCATTAAGTAATGTAAAATGGTTCTCAAGGGCTTTCGATGAAACAAAAGGGTTAAAATGGGTGGAAAAAGAAAAACAGATTTTAAAATCCTATGATATTATAAAAAAAGAAATAGATTTATATGTCAATAACAGATATGCATATTTTCCCGGCGGGGATATCAGATTATTATTTTATTTACACTCAGTATATGATAATAAAGAGGATATAATTGATTATTTCAAAAAAAGAGGGCAAATAACAAGATTAACATTTTTTGAGGCAATAAAACATGGAATTTCGAAGATTGGGAAGAACTGGACTTAAGGTTTCAGTAATAAGTCTTGGAGGTGCTCAGCTTGAAGCAGTTGATGAGCTACAGGCAAAAAGAGTAATTGACAAAGCAGTATCAGTCGGTATCAATTTTATTGACACAGCAGTAAAATATAAAGAAGAAAAATTAAAACTGGCACTCAGCGACAAACAAGACAGGGTTATAGTAGCTTCAAAATCAACAGCACCAACAAAAGAAGAAATGAAAAAAGATATAAGAAATAGTATCCAAAAATTAGGATTAAAAAAAATTCCACTATACCAACTTCATGGAGTGGATGATGAACAAGGACTATATTTCAAAATAAAAAATGCCTTGGAAGCGTTAAAAGAAGCAAAAAAAAAAGGTTTGATTGACTGGATAGGGGTTCATGGACAGCGTATACCTACTTTGATAAAGGCTATTAAAACAGAAGAATTTGATACTATCATGTTACCTTATAACTATGCTTATAACGAAGCTGAAGAGCTAATAGACCTTGCCCATAGTCTAGATATAGGCATAATCGTTATGGAACCTTTTGGAAGAGGACTGTTAGTAAATCCTAACAGACTTAAGAAAGAAGTTTGTAAGGAAGATAAAATAATTCTTAATCATGAAACAGCCTTAAAATGGATAATATCCAATAAAAAAATATCAACAGTAATCCCTGGAGGAAACAAAGAAGAATATGTACAAAAAAATGCTAAAATCGCTGATTCTAATTATTTTTTAACATCAGCAAAAAGAGAAGAAATACACGATACTGTAAAAAATTTGGTCAAAGATGAATATTTCAGATTATGCAATAATCCTTGGGGGTTAAAATGAACTGTTCTCATGAGGTTAAATGCTTGCTTGACTGGGCTGAAGGGAAACCTGGAAAACCTTACAGAATACAATTAGAGCCTACTTTCAAATGTAATCTAAAATGCATTTATTGCGGAAGGCATGATAAAAAGTTTGATTACGAAAGTGAACTACCAACACAAAAATGGTTGGAAATAGTGCGTGATGCTGCTAAGATCGGTTTTAAAAGTGTTATACTATCCGGAGAAGGAGATGTCATATCCACACCAGAAAAAACGTTCGAGATAATAAAAGAAATCAAAAAGCGAGGTATGGAAGGGAGCATGATAACCAATGCCACGCTTTTCACACCTGACATGATTGAAAATATCGTCAAGATGGGCTGGGATGATATAGTTATAAGCGTAGATGCTCCAGATGAAACACATGATATCCTATCTGATGTTCCAGGATCATTTGAAAAACTTATAAAAAATCTTAAGTTATTTAAGCATTGGAAGGATAAACTTAGAAAGGAAAAACCCGACATATGTTTTATAACCGTTATCACAAACAAGAATTACAAAAAGTTTGACAAGATTCTAGATTTAGCACACGAAGTGGATTGTAAAAAGATAACTTTCATGCCTTTATTCAACTCATTAAATATTCCGAGACATAAAGATATTGTGCTGAATGAGAAAGATTTTGAAAATTTGAGAAACATGATATTAAATAAGCTCAAACCAATCTCAAAAGAATACGGAATCATAACCAACTTAGACCATATACTTGAAAGAAAAGAAGAGCTTATCGGAGAATTTATTTTCAAGAAAAGACCTGAATATAAAGAAATAATTGTGGAAGAGCCCACTTATTCTACAAACCCAAAGATATACGATAAAGACACAAGAGTAGATTTTAACAGGAAATATAAGCCTGAAAAAGCAAACACAAAACCATCTGAAGAAATAAATAATTATATAATCCACAAGAATTGGGAATTACTGCCCTGGGAGCCTTGCTACCAACCATGGTTGACTATGACTGTAGACGCCAGCGGATTAGTTAGGCCTTGCTGTTTCTTACATCACAATCCAGACTCTGTAAGGGGAAAAAGAACACTAAAAGAAGTATGGTACGGCCCTATATTCAATGATTTAAGAGATAAAATCCTAAGATACGGCAGCGTCAAAGGATGCAACGGCTGTGCAGAACCAGTGATTTTAAGAAATAAAGAATTAAAAAAAGAATTGGAAAGCTTAGGTTTATACCCACTAAATGTCAAAATAAGATGAAAATAAAACTCATTCACATGCCCAGAGTATATATGGAATATGAACAGAAACAGTGCTTACTACCCCCTATTGGGATTGCTACTTTGAAAACAGTATTGGAAACGAAGGACCATAAATGTGACCAGGATGACTTGAATATAAAGGTAGACTACGACACAAAATACTCAAAAAATCCCCTAAGAAAAAGCGTAAACCTAATGCTCTTCGAAGACCGAGAAAGAATCAAAAAATTCCTAAAAACAGGACATGACCCAGAACTAGAAGAAGAAGCAGAAAAAATACTAAACAAAACCAAATACAAAGGATACGACATCATAGGACTATCACTACTAGACGAACTCATATTCTCAGTAATAGGAACCTCACTAGTAATATCAAAACTAATCAAAGAACAAACAGGCTCAACAATAGTACTAGGAGGACTAACATACCCAAGGCCAATGGTAGAATTCCAACAATTCTTTGACACAGGATATATAGACTATATAGTTAGAACACATGGAGAAGCCGCTTTTCTGAACATCTGTTATGGAATGGAAAAAGGATGCGCTGAAAAACTTGACATAGAAGGGGTATTATCAAGAAAAAAGAAAGAAGGAATTTTAACACATCCACCTTATCCTCAAAGAAGTATGACTGATTTTTTCAGGCCAAACTTTGACGGATTACCATTAGAACTTTACAAATATAAACCTACAGGAGAAACAAAAAAATTATCCTCAACAAATATAAATGTTCTTATGTTACCTTATATTTTTGTAAATGGTTGTCCAAATAACTGTATTTTCTGCCCTAACTCTTTTATTGAAAAATATGGCATGCTAAATCCAGAAAGTGTCGCCCAAGATTTAGAGTATTTATCAAAAAGATATAAAACAAGATATTTTTTCTTTATCAATAGCAATGTTAACCCCACATATGACTATGCAAAACGATTAGTCCAAGAATTTGAAAGAAAGGACCTAAATATTATGTGGAATGACTGTGCAAATTTCAGACAGTTGGATAAAGAGTTAATTAAAAAGTTCAGAGAAGTAGGCGCTGTTAAACTTATTTACGGCTTAGAATGTCCTAGTGATAAGATTTTGAAATATATCAAAAAAGGCATCACAGCAGACAGAGCAGAAAAAATGCTGAAAATATCCCATGAAGCAGGGATATGGAACGAAATAGAACTAATAGCAGGACTCCCTTATGAAACAGACGATGACATGCAAGCGTGCATTAATTTCTTAGAAAAAAATAAGAAGTGTTTAGATTATATGTATCTTGCAAGGTTTATTCTTAAAAACAGTTTGTTATACAAAAATCCAGAAAAATATGGACTAACTAATGTTCAAGATAACATGAACAATATATACAACATGCAAGAGTTTACAAGAAGATTTGATGAGGTTAATGGTCTAAAATGGGAACAAAAGTATGAACAAATAATGCGTTCATCCAAAGCAGTATACCAAAAAATAACCCAAATACTAAAAGAGAAAAATCAAAAGTATGATCCTACAAAACATATGCCCCTCCTTTTTTATTTGTATACTGTATTAGACTCAAAAGAAGAAGTAAGAGAACATTTTAATCAATGTTACAAGGATTATATTAATGATGTTCCTAAAAAAATGTGGGGTTTCTTAAAAAGATGGTAAAGATAAAACTCCTATACATGCCCCGAGTACATATAGGATATGAAACCAGGCAGTTTTTACTGCCACCTTTAGGCTTACCCATATTAAAGACCATATTAGAAAATGAGGGGTATAAATGTGACCAGGATGACTTGAATATAAAAGTAGACTACGACACAAAATACTCAAAAAACCCACTAAGAAAAAGCGTAAACCTAATGCTCTTCGAAGACCGAGAAAGAATCAAAAAATTCCTAGAAACAAAAAACGACCCAGAACTAGAAGAAGAAGCAGAAAAAATACTAAAAAAAACAAACTACAAAGGATACGACATCATAGGACTATCACTACTAGACGAACTCATATTCTCAGTAATAGGAACATCACTAGTAATATCAAAAATAATCAAAGAACAAACAGGCTCAACAATAGTACTAGGAGGACTAACATACCCAAGGTCTACAGTTGAATTCAAACAATTTTTTGACACCGGATATATAGACTATATTACCTTAGGGCGAGGGGAATCAGCTTTTTTAAACCTATGCTACGGATTAGAGAATAAGTGTACCAATGACTTAGATATAGGAGAAATACTACCTTATAACCCTGAAAAAAAAGCTAAATTCAAATTAAACAAACCACCATACCTCCCTAAGAAAATAACAGATTTTTTCAGACCAAACTTTGATGGTTTACCATTAGACCTTTACAAGTACAGACCTACAGGAGAAACAAAAAAACTATCCTCAAAGAAAGAGAGTATTTTAGTATTACCTTATGTTTTTACCAGAGGATGTCTTAACAGTTGCGCATTTTGTCCAATACCTATAGGAGAATACGGTGTACAAAAGCCAGAAATCGTGGCTGAAGACTTAAACTATATGTCAAAAAAATATAATACTAAATATTTCTTTTTTATCAACAGCAATATAAATCCAACATATGAGTATGCGAATCAGCTTGTTAAGGAGTTTAAACGATTAGACTTAAATATTATGTGGAATGATAGCGCAAATTTCAGACAACTAGACGCTAGTTTAATTAAAAAACTAAGAGAAATCGGAGCTGTTAAACTTATATACGGCTTAGAATGTCCTAGTGATAAGATTTTGAAATATATCAAAAAAGGCATCACAGCAGACAGAGCAGAAAAAATGCTGAAAATATCCCATGAAGCAGGGATATGGAACGAACTGGACTTAATAGCAGGCATGCCTTATGAAACAAACCAAGATATTAAAGCATGCACTGACTTTTTGGAAAGGAATAAAAGGCATATAGATTATATGCATGTTGCAAGGTTTATTCTAAAAGACAGTTTTATGTATAAGTATCCTAAAAAATACGGCTTAACAAACATATCTGATAATATCAGCACAGCATATGAACTACAATGGTTCACACGACGATTTGACGAGACCAATGGCCTGAAATGGGAACAAAAGCAAAAACAAATATTACAATCCTTTGATATTATATCAAAAAAAGTACGGGAAATATTAGATGAGAAAAGTTTGCGATACGCCCCTATACACCTCCCGCTGCTGTTCTACCTTTATACAGTACTCGGATCAAAAAAAGAAGTACACAATCACTTCTACCAAGGCTACCTTGACTACACTAATGATAGTATCAGTAAGAATAGTATTTGGAGAGTATTAAAGTGAAGTTTGAAAATGCTGACCCTATAAACTTGGAAAAGGTAAAACGGTTAGTAAACTGGACGAATGGAAAAAAACAGTATCCGGTAGTAATAGAAATTTATCCTACCCAAAAATGCAACTTAAAGTGTGTCTACTGCTGGCAGAGAAATATGGATGGGATGGAAAAAGAACTTGAACCAGAAGACTGGATTAGGATTATAAAAGAACTAGGAAAGGCTAAAGTAAAAAGAGCCCTCATTACTGGGGGAGAACCATTATGCAGGATTGATGCTCCAGAAATTTTTAAACAGATAAAAAAAGAAGGCATAGAAGGGCATTTAGTTACAAACGGAACTTTATTTAATGAAAAACTGATTAAACTTCTTGTAGAAATAAACTGGGATTCTGTCGCTTTTAGCCTCGACAGCGCAGATGAAAATATTAATGATTCCCTGAGAGGAAAAGGATCTTTTAGAAAGATAATTCAAACTATCAAAATTTTTAACGCGTTAAAGAAAGATAAATTCTCAAAGCCCGCATTATCAATAAACGTTACACTCACAAACAAGAATTACAAAAGCCTACCAGAACTTGTTGAACTTGCAAACAGCCTAGGACTTATCTACATCTCGATACTCCCATTAGTAGCTTATCATGAGGAAGGAAAAAAACTGCTTATAGAAAAAAATGAATCTGAACAACTGAAAAAATGCTTAGCCAAGGCAAATAAACTTGCAGAAGATTATGAAATTCCAAATTCGATAAAAGATGTAATGGAACAAGAATTAACTCAAAAAGCACATAATATGGGTTCTGTATTAAAAACTAACACTGAACCGATTAAAGGATTTAATCCAATCTGCTTCCACCCATTCATCTTATTGACTATAAAAGAAGACGGAACAATAAGCCCCTGCCCAGTCTCAGGAATAAAAGGAGAGAAATTTGAAAAGAACAAAAGTCTTGACTCTTTATGGTTTGGAAAAACTTTCACAAACTTCAGAGAAGCGATGCTAAAACATGAACTTCCTAACTGTTGCTCAATCTGCTGTATCCCAAAAGTACTCGAAACTAAGCGTTTAGAATCTCAAATAAAAGATTTTATTACAAGAATGCAAGATGGAAGAAAGAGCAAAAAGAATCCTTGAATGGGTAGAGGGAAAAAAATGTGGCCCGTTTACTATAGAGATTTTTCCAACTTTCAAATGTAACCAGAACTGCATATTCTGCCCTAGAGAAGAGATTGAAAAATATGAAACTCCAGAAACTTTAGATGATGATACATTTATCAAAATCATAAACGAAGCTGCTAAACTAGATGTTAAACAAATAGACCTAATCGGTGGTGGAGAACCATTAGCCTGTGATGCAACTCCAAGACTCATAAGCCTTATAAAACAGTACAAAATTTCAGGTTATTTGAATACGAATGGCACCTTATTTTCTGAAGACTTGATTAAAAATATGGTTGAAGAAGAATGGGATTATATCAAATTCAGTCTTCACGGTCCTGATGAGTCAATACATGATTCAATAACAAATAACCAAGGGTCTTTCAAGAAAGTAGAGCTCGCTTTAAAAAAGTTTGATTACTGGAAAAAGAAATTAAAAAAAGATAAACCTGTAATTGAAATCGGACCAGTCTTGTGCAAAAAAAATTACAAAAAGATTATAGAACTAATAAAACTAGCCCATAAGTATAATGTTAATCATTTGTTGATACAACCTTTAATAAGGTATTCTGAAATTAAAGAAGATTTAAGTCTAAATAAAGACGAAATTGAATTCTTAGAAGGAGAAAAAGATAAAATAATTGATCTTGCTAAAAAGTATGGTATAAACACGAATTTAGAACAAGTGTTAAAATCTAGACTTATAGAAAAATCAAACGACACAGTCCCTGTACTCAAAAACTTATTATCATGTAATAAATGCCTCGACCTACACTGTTATGAGCCATGGTTACACCTTACAATATGGCCTAACGGAACAGTTGCTAATTGCTCATTCCCGGGGGCACCATTCAGAGGGAAATGGGAAGGTGACCTTAAAAAAACGTGGCACAGCCCGTATTTCAATGAAATAAGAAAGCAAGTTAGGGAAGGTAAGACTTTTGAGTATTGTTCGAGATGCGTAACAAATGTAGTATTAGACACTTTAAAGCTCAAAACTGAGCTAGCAGAGGAGTTAAGAAAATGGAAGACAGAACAAGTAAAGTTGTAGAAAGCCTACAAGGTTTGAAAGAACAAAGTAAAACAAATCCTGTAAGGATACTTCTAGATCCTACTGATAAATGTAATTTAAACTGTAAATTCTGCTGGCGAATAGGCAAAGCTCTTGATTACAACAATGAAATATCAGATGAAAGATTGTTAAAACTTGTCAGAGAAGCCGCAGAGCTTGGTGCAAAAGAATGTGTCATATCAGGCGGTGGCGATCCATTAACAAGAAAGGTTATATTCCAATTGATGAAAGAGATAAAAAAATATAACATGTGGGGACAAATAATAACCAACGGACTCCTTTTCAAAGAAGAATACATAAAAGAGTTAGTTAAAACAAAATGGGACCATATACAAATCAGCTTAGACGGCGCTGACTCTAAAACCCATAACTCCCTAAGAACATCAGACAACGCATTTGAAAAAATCAAAAATGTCTTATCACTTTTTAAAAAATACAAAAACGAGTTCAAATCAGACAAACCAAGCATAGGATTCAACACAGTAATCTGCAGCATAAACTATAAACAGGCACATAAAATAATCAAAATAGCTCATAAATACGGTGCTGAACAAGTCTGGTTTGAAATGATTGCCCCTTGGTCTGAGTCTGCTAAACAATACCTCCTAACAGAAACACAAAAATCAGAACTGAACAAATACGCAAAAAAAGCAGATAAACTAGCAAAAAGGTATAAAATTTTTACAAATATAATCTATTACCAAGACAAGGAATTAGGACTGTTAAAAACTGATGAAGAAAAATCACAAAAAACTAATCCTAAGGAAGATTTAACTTCAGCTTTTTGTTTAGCACCTTGGTTCAGCATTAAAATACACCCTACAGGAGTTGTAGGTCCTTGTTGTACATTCTACAGAGATGAAGCATTAGGGGACTTACACAAAGAAAGTCTTAAGAAAATATGGACAAAAAATTTTGAAACATTACGAAAAGCCATGATAAAGAATAAACCTCCAAGGTACTGCAAAGAATGCACTAAAGGCCAAATCGCTGAAATGAACGATATAAAAAAAAGATTATCCTTAATTAAAAATGGACCGGACTGACGTAATACAATACTTAATCAAGTGGAAAAAAGAAGGGAGAGCTCCGCCAGTAAATGTAGAACTACACCCCACTTATCAATGTAATTCTAAATGCATATTCTGTATACAAAGGGAAACGAAATATGATTTTTCTAAAGCTCTGGGAAAAGAAAAATGGTTGTCTGTTATAAAAGAACTTGCAGACATGGGTGTTAAAAAATTGCAAATTTCTGGTGGCGGCGAGCCGCTGATGGTTCCTGATACTACCCTCGCTATGATGAACTTGATAAAAGAGTTCAATATTGAAGGGAAGATTAACACAAATGGCACCTTATGGGATGAAACAAAGTTGAAGAATGCTGTGAGGATAAACTGGGATAAAATAATCTTCAGCATTGACGGACCAGACGCTAAAACCCATGATTACTTAAGAGGCGTTAAAGGGTTTTTTGAACAAGCAATCAAAAATATTAAGGCCCTAGATAAAATAAAAAAAGACAATGGAAAAAAATTACCCATAATAGAGTTCAATACAGTAATAACCCGATTCAATCACCATAAAATTTGTGAAATGGTAGAACTAGCTAAGGAATGCGGATGTGAATCAATAACCGCAGAACCTGTTTTCATAACCATGAAATATATTAAAAAAATGAGGCTTAACACAAAACAGAGGATAAAATTCAACAATTACTTAAGAAAGGCATTAAAACTTGCAGAAAAATATAAGATACGGACTAATTTTGAAGGGCTAATCGAAGTTGAGAAATTAGAGAAGACTGGAGAAATGGAAGAAGTAATACAAGAGAAATGTTCTTGCACCAACAGTGAAGACCCATTCTTTTCATCACCATGCTTTGAACCCTTCTATTTCCCAAAAATAGGCCCGAATGGCGAATATGGCCCTTGTTGTAACTACCCTTATTCCCAGAGTGGGATAAACATCAAAGATAAGGACTTTAAAGAAGTTTGGACTGGAAAAGAAGTCAATCGATTCAGAGAAAGCATCCTTAAAAAAGAATTATCAGAAGTATGCTCTAATTGTACAGCAACAAGAATTGCAATCAACAAAGAGCTTAGGGAGCAATTATTAGAACAATGGAAGAAGAGATAATACAAAACATAATACAGTATTCAAAAGGTAAAAAACCTAACCCTATTAAACTAGACTTATTCCTAACACAAAACTGCAATCTTAAATGCTTATTCTGCGGATGCCATGTTATACCCAAAGACAAGTTAAAAAAAGAAATGCAAGAAACTTCGATACTTAAACTCATTGATGAAGCATTAGAACTAGGTGTAAAAAATTTTGGAATACTCGGAGGAGAACCTTTCGTCAAAAAAGAGCTTATGCTTAAAGTAATGGAAAAGATAAAACAAAAACAAGCCAGTGGCGCTATCACCACTAATGGCACATTATTTGATTACAAAACCATCGAAAAAATAATTTCTATAAGATGGAATATGATACGATTCAGCATTGATGGGGACAATCCTGAAACGCACGACCAACTAAGAGGGACAAAGGGGAGTTTTAAGTATTGTACAACTGCTTTAGCAACATTCAAAAAAATCAAAGAAGAAAAGAAAAGTAGTTCCCCACAGATAGAATTTAGCACAGTATTATGCAACAAGAATTACAAGGAACTTAAAGGCATTATTAAAATAGCAAAATCTGTAGATTGTAAAAAAATTTATTTCTTACCCGTAATAGAACTGACTGAGCATGTTAAAAAGTTAAAATTGGATAAAGAAAAAGCCCATGATTATATACTCGAAGCAAAATTGTTTGCTGAAAGCCAAGGTATAGAAACCAATTTAGGAGAGTTAATTCAAAAGAATTTTATCAATCAGACTGAAAAGATAGACCAAGTTTTAGCAAAAGAAAATATTCAAAATAAAATTCTTAATTCTCCCTGTTACCAGCCATTGTATGGCCTAGCCGTCCATTCCAATGGACAAGTAGTCCCTTGCGCTAATTTTTCAGACAATCAAGGTGAAAACTTTGGCGATAAATCCCTAAAGAATATCTGGTTTGGAGAATATTTTGAAAGTATCAGGGCTGAATTATTAGAAAAAAGGTTTCCAGACGCCTGCTCAAAATGCTGTATGCCACTTCTCGAAGAGAATAGAATGATAAAAGAAAAATTGATGGAGATTTTATAAGTGCAAGATGGACAAGAAATTACAAAACCTTTTAAGATGGTCTATGAATAAAAAGACCCCTCCTTTACAGATTCAAGTCCATTTTACAAACTTCTGTAATCTTAATTGCACTTTTTGCCCGACAAAAGCTTTAGTCAAGAAGTTAAATAGGAAAGAGGAGTTAACAGAGGAAAAACTGATCAGCCTAGTTAAAGAAGGGGATAATCTAGGGGTTGAAGAATGGCACATCTGCGGTGGTGGAGAACCATTATTCTTCAGAAATAGTGCTCTAAAAGTCATGCGATTAATAAAAGAACATGGTAAAACTGGAGAAATGATAACTAATGGTACGTTAATAACCTCCGAAGTATCTGAAGAACTTGTTTCTATGGGCTGGGATAAGGTAGTTTTCAGTTTAGACAGCCCAGTAAAGAGCATAAATGATAAAATCAGAGGAAAAGATTCTTTTGAAAGTGTTATTAACGCATGTAAAATGATAAAAGAGCACAAGATTAAAGTCAGTAAGGACAAACCAAGCATGTTCTTCCACACAGTCATATGCAATAAGAATTATACACAGTTAAGGGAATCTGTAAGGCTTGCAAAAAAAGTAGGATGTGAAGGGGTTATGATAACGCCCCTGAATATCTGGTCAAAAAAGACAGAAAAACTGAAACTTAACAAAAAACATTTCAGAATGCTGAAAAAATCTCTTAAAGAAGCTGAAAATGAAGCCAAAAAACTAAAAATCAGCCATAATTTTGATAGTTTTAGCAATATGGAACTTTTTAAGAATGCTAGCAAAATGGATCATGTTTACATGAATAATGATAAACCTAAAGGATATGTTTTTTCTCCGAAATGTTATATGCCTTGGTTTAACATGTCAATATCTGCTAATGGTAGAGTAACCCCTTGTTTTTTATTAAAAGATAAAGGAGATAACATAAAAGAAAAAAGCCTAGAAGAGATATGGTGCGGGGATTATTTTAATGACATAAGAAAAAGGTTGACTGAACAAAAAATAAGCAAAGAATGTGCGAGATGCAACGCTTATAACGTTATTGATAATAAAAGGTTACAAGAAGAAATACAAAAAACATACGCTAAGAATCCAATCCGCAATTTGCTTAAAAAAATATGTCTGTTTAAGTGAAAGTGTTATGAAAGTCTTTAAAAAATGGCAAAATATACCCCTATTTATTCTGTTAATAAGTATTTTTATCTTTTTAATATGCAGATACATTGGGAATATAACAATCTTGATTAATATCTTTTTAAGAACAGATATAAACTATACTTTTGGTATAAGACTAGATAGGATTTATGATTATCGTTATAACATACCAACAACATTTTTTATTGTTTCTCTTACGCTCTTTTTGATTTCTAAGAATATTCACGCTGTTAAAACAGTAATTTATTATATCAAAAAAGGAATAATAAGGATAGTTTGTAAAACAGAGCATGTAATAAGGAGGGGGATAAAGAAAGTAGCTCATTTTATTAGAGCTAACGTTTCAGAAGTTTTAAATTTTTTATACGGATGGCAACTACCCTTACTTTTAGGCATTATCTTATTTACTATAATAAATAATTACATCGTATTAAAACAAGATACAAGGCCTTTAGTATATGATAGTGCATCTTATTTTATTTCCAGCTTAGCATATTATGATTTAATCAAAAATTTTTTGAACAATATCCCTTTAATACAGACTACATTTTTTTCCCCCTCAATTTTTACACTAACTTCTTTGCCATTCTACTGTTTTTTTGGTAAAAATCCTGATATAGGCGTCATGACAAATAGTTTGTATATTATAATCTTAGTTCTCTCTGTTTATGGCATCGGAAAACACTTATACAACAAAAAAGTAGGTGTCCTAGCAGCGTTCATAACAATAACAATGCCCGGCATAATGGCATTATCAAGGACTTACAGACCTGATTTTTCGTTAACGGCGATGACGATGCTCAGTATTTACATGCTATTGTTATCCGATCATTTCAAAAATAGGAAATATTCAGTCTTATTTGGAGTAACAGCGGGGCTCGCATTTATAACAAGAGTAAACTACATCCTTTTTTTTATCATAATCCTAGGGTTTTATACTGTTCCAAAAATAAAACTATGCAAGGGTAAACAAATCAAAAATATAATCCTGGCAGGAATTATAGTTTTATTCATAATAGTGCCTTGGTATGCAAATGCTGATATGTTCAGATTATTCGAGGAGATAAGGAAGGTAGAGCCTTTAAGTGATATGTCTGGTGAAAGTTCAGATTATTATAATCTCGATACTTACGCAGGTATGAAGCCTTCTTGGATAGAGGATAGTCTTATCACACCTGTAAGATTCTCGATATCGATTTTTTATACCCTCTTATTCTTAATAGCTTTAGCGTATCTTTTAATAAGAGAAAAAGCTAAGAATTATCTGTTATTAAGCTGGATTTTTATTCCTTACGCACTCTTATGTATTTTAAATCAGTTATCAGGCGTTATACATGCTATATGGCGTTACACCCTACCCTGCTTACCTTTAATCGCAGTCTTCATCTCATATTTCCTATTAACTTTAAGGCTGAAAAGATATACCCAGATTATAATCCTAATCTTGTTTATTAGCGGAGGACTTCTACAGTATATAATATTCTCTTACCCAATAGGAATACCTATAAAAGGTGTAAACACAGAACCTTATATTGGGATAGATTCAGGGATCTATACCGCAAGACACGGGGATTGGAAGATTAACGAAATAATAGATACAGTCCAACCATCAAAAGATAACACTTTACCGGTTATTCTTTTTTTCTCAATTTCTCCTTTTACACCTAGGGATATATCAGCAATAACCTTAGATTATGAAGCAAGACTTCGCGGAAAAAATTTTGATTTAAGAGACCCTGTAAGTTGTGTCCCTGGTAAAGAGTCTAAAGAGTGTAGGTGGGCTTACGATCCAAAAAAACTTGTCCAAGAAGCAGATTATATTATGGTAATAAACCCAGAATCGAAAGAGGGAAGATTAAAAAGTGATTTAGCCTTAAAAATGCAGGTCGAGTTAATTAAAGAGTTTGACGAGAGGAATAATGAGTTTAGATTAAGTAAAGATTTTATACTGCCTGATAATTCAACATTATCAGTCTATGAAAGAATAGCTTAAGATATAAACATGTCTAAGAAAAAATGGAATAAGATTTGTATTATCCTAACAATTACTATTTTCATCTTTTTAATTTGTAGGTATATTGAGAATATAATCAGTTTAATCAATGATTTAATGGGCACCAATATAAGTTATATAAACGGCATAAAAATTGATAAACTATATGATTACCGCTATAGTGCCCCTATAATTCTCCTAGTGATCCTCCTCATATTTCAACTTATTTTTAAAAATTTCCGTTACATTAAAAGTTCAATACAAATTGTGACTAATTTCTTTAAAACCATTATAAAGAAAAGAATCGTATTTAAGAATTGGATAGTCTATTGTATAAGGGGTAATAGTCTAAAACTTTTTGGCCTATTAAGCACATGGCAATCCTTATTCCTTCTTGGAATAATAGTTTTTTGTATTGTAAATAATTACATAATACTAAAACAAGACACTAGGCCTTTAGTTATGAACAGTGCATATTACCTTACTAATAGCCTTTCTTATTACTCTATTCTTAGAGATTTAACAATTAGCAATGTAATCCCATCTATAAAAGAAGCATTGTACATCACCCCAATCCCGCCGCTTTTTATGCTAACTGCTTTGCCATTCTATTATGTTCTTGGAAAAAGCGTGGATACAGCTGTTATATCACAAATCTTGTATATGATAATCCTTATTTTTTCTGTTTATGGTATTGGAAAACACTTTTACAATAAAAAAGTAGGTGTTTTAGCAGCGTTCATAACAATAACAATGCCCGGAATCATGGCGTTATCAAGAACCTACAGACCTGATTTATCATTAACAGCTATGACCACATTAAGTTTCTATATGCTATTACTAACAAACAATTTCAAAAACAAAAAATACTCAGTCCTGTTTGGGATTATAGCGGGTCTCTCATTCTTTACAAAGATGAGCAATATTGTATTTTTCATTACAATAACAGGGATTTATAGTATATTCAAACTAAAATTGCGGGAGATTAAAATTAAGAATATAGCCCTAGCTGTGATTCTGCTGTTGATAATTGCAGTACCTTGGCATATAATCCATAAAGAAGATTTAGTAGTAAAAACTTATAATCATTTAAAAAAGAATACATCTGATGATTATGTTATAGAAAAATCTTCATGGATAAATCAAGGTTTTATTTTTCCGGCGAAATTTTCTATTTCTTATTTGTATACCCTTCTGCTATTTTTAGCTTTAGCAACCCTATTTTTTTGTAAAAAAAAAGGTAATGATTTTCTTTTATTAGGGTGGATATTTATCCCATATGTGTTTTGGTTTGTTGCCATATTTGAAATTCTATCAAATAATCCCCAATTACACAGGATCTATAACTATACTCTGCCCTGCTTACCCGCAATTGCGCTCTTTACCTCTTCTTCCATATTTAAATTAAAGATAAAAGAACATACCCGATGGATTATTATTTGCATCATCATCGCCAGTGGAATTTTCCAATATGTGAGCTTATCATATTCTATAGGTACAAAGATGCAATTCCCCGAGCTTTCTGGAGGGACAGATTATGGATTTTATTCTGCAAAACAAGAAGATTGGAGACTAAATGAAATAATTAATTCTATAGGTACTATCAAAAACGATGCAAAACCAATTGTTTTAGTTGCCTCAATTTCTCCATCATATTCACCAGTTATTTCTTCAGTAACTATTCAGTATATCGCTCAGACACGTGGAAAGGAATTGAATGTTATAGACCCTGTAGAATGCTTATACCCCTATAAGGAAGAATGCGGCCGTATAAAAGAATATGTTCTAAACTCAGATTATATCATTACATCTGAAAGTGAAAATGGTCTAACACTGAGCTCATACCCTTTAATGAGACAGGCTGAACTGATAAAAGTATTTAACGAAAATTCTGATAAGTTTGAATTAATCAAAAAAATTATACTACCGGATGATTCAGTGTTATCCCTCTATAAAAGATACTAAATTACACATAGGTTATTATTACAAATCAATCACACACTTCTTTTAGGTACTGGATGACATACTATATCCCAAGTATAATAACCAAAAAGTGGGATTTTAAAATATTTCAAGAAGTTGAGAAAAGTATCGCTAAATGTGCCCCCTAAATCCTCTTTAACGATTCTCCTAAAAATAGAATAAAGTATTGGAATTGTCAGTGGTGTTTTTTTAGATTCTATAACTTTAAGATTATTTTTTCTAAAAAGATCTAACAATTGATCATCTTGAGTGTATTCCCTTCTGTGAGTTGCATCAAGTGCCCATTTTCCATCACACTTATGAAGCTTCCGAAATATGAACAGGCAGAATATAAATGGGATTACAGACAAAAAAAAGTTATAAATATGACTTTTAGTCCACTTTTTAAAAATAGTTGAGAGATAAACAACACCTTTCTTATTTAATACCCTGCTAATCTCCTTAACCATACTTTCATCATTCTGCACATGTTCTATCAGTTGAGTTGAAACCAAAAAATCAATACTACTAGCCCTAATACTTTTCATATTGCACGCATCATCAACAAAACATCTAAAGGATTTATTTATCCTTTTTACCGAGTTTATATTATTTCTAGACAAATCAATCGCATAAACAATCTTATTATCAAAATATTTTTTCTTATTTAATACACGAAGTAGAAAACCATCTCCACACCCAAGATCTAAATAAGTTTCCCAATCAACCTTATTTAAGAATTTAAAGAATAATTCCGGTATTCCCCCCCCCCCCAAGACTGAGGCTTCTTCTTTGAGTATTCTTCTACATTCATTTTAAAATTCAGTTTTAATCATTTCAATAAACCCAATTAACATTTTTAGAATTTACTATACTTCTTATATAAATATTACTATAACAAAAAGATTACAAAGGTAGATTTATATAACCAGTTAATACTTTCAAAGAATTATGAAAGTAAAAAGTATAATCTCCTCTGCTGACGCTATAATAAGGAATCATCTATTCAGGAAAAAAACACCCTTAAGTGTGATATTCTCAATCACAAGAAGGTGTAATTTCAACTGTAAATACTGCCAAGTCCCTAAACAAAGAAAACCTGATTTACCAACAGAAAAAGTATTTTCTTTAATAGACCAAATGGTACTTGCAGGGACACAAAGACTTGGAATCCAAGGGGGAGAACCATTACTTCGTAAAGATATAGGTAAGATAGTTGACTATGCAAAAAGCAAAGGATTATTCGTAACATTAGGTTCAAATGGCGCATTATTACCAAAAACCGTGGACAAGATCAAGAATGTAGACGCATTAGTCCTAAGTTATGATGGGCCTTCCGCACATGATAGATACCGACAAAAAGGGTCTTATGAAGAGCTAACAAACGCGATTAAACTCGCAATAAAAAAAGGGATAACCGTATGGAACACTACAGTATTAACAAAGTACAGTATCAAAGATATTGATATTATACTAAAACAAGCAGAAGACTGGGGTTTTTCTACTTATTTCACACCCCTCATGAATACAGATACAACAGGAAATACAAATGAACTTTTTGCATCAGAAAAAGAATTCAAAAAGGCTATAGAAGAAATAATCATCCGAAAAAAACAAGGAAAACCTATTCTTAATTCAATCCCTTACTTAAGGTTTATTCAAGACTTGCCCGATTATAAAAGAACAGTGTGTTTTGATAAAGAAATACCTAAACCTAAGACTAAATGTTATGCAGGCGAATTATTTTGCCATGTAGATACAAATGGAGATGTATATCCTTGCATTAATTTATTATACAAAACAAAAGGGCATAACGCGTTTGAATACGGATTTCAAAAAGCATTTGAAAAAATATCTCAAGAGAACTGTATGTGCTCAACATTTAGCTTTGTAGAATTAAACTTATTGTTTTCTTTGAAGGTCCATTCTATTTTAAACACTTTAAGTAATCTTAAAAAATAGAACAGAAAGCCAATACAACCCCCTATTTTACTAATCTCATAGTATTGAAAACCGTACCAAGTTTTAGAGAAAATAGATAATTAAACTCCACATTTGCGTATGTCCAACAAGACTTACAATCAGGAAGCTTAAGCGACGAAAAAGCTTCTTTAAAATTCTTATCCAAACAGTTTATTGCATCCTTACCATCCATGTTAAAGCAGGGATATACATTACCATTAGTGTAAATATGCACTAAAAATTTTCCAGCGAAACAGTTCATGTTTTGAGCCTTAGGCCAATGATACAAGTACCTTAATCCGGGCTTAGAATTCGCTATGACCTTTCTAGTATCCTTGATTTTTATCAGATATGCAATTGCATTTTTATAGTCTGATTCTGTAGGAAAAAGATGTTGGACTTTTCCACAATTCTTATAATCAACAACTGGTTGGAAAAAAACATTAGTCCCTAATTCTTCCGCAAGTTCAATTATTTTATTTACATATTGAATGTTATGTTTGGTGAGCACACAAGTTAACCATACTCTCAGATTATGCTGTTTAGCAGCCCTTACTGCTTTAATCACTTCTTTATAAGAACCCTTGTATCTCTGTTGGTCATTTATCTTTTCTGGACCGTCAATACTTAATTGTAACAGGTCTAAGTTTTTGATCTCCTTAATTCTTTTAGGGACTAAAGAACCATTTGAGACAAGCCCTATAAAAATATTTTTACTGACACAATAGTTGATTATTTCACCAATGTCTTGTCTCAAAAGAGGCTCTCCTCCTGTAAATCCTATCCTTTGACAACCTAAATCCTTTAGTTCATCGATTATTGAAAAAATTTGTTTAGTAGTTAATTCTTTACTTTTGATTCTTGGAAGATTGCAATAAGAACATTTACGATTACACCTATTATTCAACATCCAGCTTACAATTAAAGGCACTCTTTTATTTAAGAAATAAACTTTCAATAAAGAAGGGATTATACTCAATTTGTTTTTAAGATTCATCTTCTTCCCAGATATAAGGCCTTTTAAAATAACCCTGAACGCATTCTAACTCATTAACCTTTTTAACAATTTTTGCAGGATTCCCCATCACAACAACATCATCAGGAACACTTTTTAAGACTAAAGAACCCGCAGCTACTAAGGAATTCTTACCAATAGTTACTCCAGGCATTATAATAGACCTAGCACCTATCTTAGCCCCTTGCTTGATATGAGGTGCGCCTACGCATGTCTGGCCTTTCTTTCGATACCTCGCACAAGGAGGGTGTAAATCATTCAAGAATATAACATTCGGAGCTATCCAAACACCATCTTCTATCACAGAATACTCACCAAGTATTGCTGCAGTATGTATGCTAACATTATTCCCTATCCTATGGCCATTTTCTATTTTAGCACCGCTACCTATGCTTACATTATCACCTAAGATGTTATCCTCACGAATGTAAACATGAGATCCAGTTTTCAAATACTTCCCAAATTTAGATCCCGCGTATAGAACATTCAATGGCCCGATTATAGCAAAATCACCTATGATCAGTTCTAACTGACCATACTTCTTGTCACGTGGGGGCTGTCCAATTACAGAATAATCACCTATCTTTACCTTTTTCCCTAGCTTCACATTAGGGTAAACTTTATAGTCTGTTACCATTTTGTTATAATCTTAGAAACTACTTTTTAAAACTTTTGATGAAGTTTAAACCTGTTAAAGAGAACCGAGCAAAAGGTTTTTTAAACAAGGCTTAATTGATATAAAATTGGATGAATAAAACAATAAAGATATTAACACCGGTTTCAAAACCTGAAGAAATCGAGCCGCTTATAAAAGCAGGAGCAGACGAGTTTTATGCAGGCGTATTCTCTAAAGAATGGCATAATAAATACAAGATAGGAAACGTAAATGATAGAGATATGGCTGCAAGCAATTTCAAGAGTTTTGACGAGCTAAAAAAAGCAGTTGAAATCGCCAATTCTTATAACACAAACATACACTTCACACTTAACCGAATGGGAATAATCCAAGAACAATACCCTTTTGCGATTTCTCAAGCAAAAGAAGCAATAAAAGCAGGAGTAGACTCGATAATAGTTGCAGATTTAGGACTTATCCACTTATTACAAAAGTTTAATGTTGATTTACACGTGAGTACTCTTGGAACGATTTTTAATTCAGAAACAGCAAAGTTCTATAAAAAATATGGGATAAAAAGAGTAGTCTTACCACGACATATCACAATAAAAGAAGTTATGCAGATAAAGAAAGGTGCACCAGGCTTAGAATTAGAAGCATTCATACTTAACGCAAAATGCCCTGGAGAAGAAGGGTTCTGTACTTTTCATCATAGATTAGATAACATAAAGTCTAGTTTAGTAAAAAAAAGAGCAGAAAAGTTTACCTTAAGCAATTATTTGCTAAAAAACTTAAAAAAACTACCTTTACCATTAACAGAATTATTAAGAGACCCGATTTTCGCAGGACACATTGACGCATGCATAATCCCATATAAGATTAATATAATTTCAAAAGAAAACTTATCTAAAGAGTTAAAAAAAAGAATGATAAACAATATCCGATTAACATTCTTAAGGAAAACAGAACAAACTGCTTGTGGAGCATGCGCGCTTTATGACTTTAAAAAAATTGGTGTAAGCTCTGTAAAGATTGTTGGAAGAGGATTCCCTCTGGCAAAAAGAATCAAAGATGTAAGTTTTATCAGAAAATCAAGAGAAATAGCATTATCTAAGAATTCAAGAACTGCGGCAATCAAAAAGATACAAGAAATCTACCAAAAAGATTACGAAAAAGTGAATTCCTGCAAGATATCTGCATGCTATTACCCCGAGGTACTTCAATAAGATGGAAGAAGCGTTATTCATCACAAAAATAAGCAATCTCAAGTACTGGAACAAGAGATACACAAGACTGTACTACGGTATGGAATTCTGTGAACGCTTAATACCTACAAAAGAAGACTTAAACAAAGCCATGAGATTTACATTTGAAAAAAAGATAAACTTTACGTTTGTCACGCCTTATGTTACAGAAGATTATCTAAAAAGAATTGACTCTCTGCTTAGATTAGTTGAAAAAAAAGCGCCAAACAGCGAAGTAGTAATAAATGACTGGGGGGTGTTAAGTCTCATAAACAAGAAGTATAAGACCTTAAAACCAGTATTAGGACGCCTATTAAACAAGATGAGAAGAGAACCGCGTGTGATGAACTTGCTGAATAAGATACCTAAGAAATGCGTGGATGAGTTAAAGACACCTGAAATAACCGTTGACTCCTTTAGAAAAGCACTCGAAGAAAATAACATTCAAAGGATAGAGTTTGATAACGTCCTTCAAGGCATTATTAATGTAAACCTATACAAATATGGATTTAACGGGTCATTATACCTGCCTTTTGTTTATGTTACAACTACACGTTCCTGCCTGACCAGTTCTTGTAAGAACGATGATTATACTCATGTAGGAATATTTCCCTGCAAAAAAGATTGTCAGGACATAGCTTTTAAACTAACGTATAAAACATTCCCTATACCACTCATAATCAAAGGAAACACACAATTCTTCAAAAATAAAAAAATACCTGAGAATCTGGTAAGAATTGGAATAAATCGGATAGTGAATCAACCAGAAATACCCCTATAAAAAAGTCTGATTATCTATTAGTTAAACGTTCTAAAAGTCTGATTAGTTTTATTTCTAACATCCATTTAAAATAAAGGTGTTTTACCCTAAATCTTGCTATAGGACTGTAAAACCAAGATAAAAACAGGATAGGTTTCGAAATATCAAGGGCATGTTTAATGTATCTTAAATCCCAAAAAGTCGTACAAAAATATAAATAAGTTAATAGTTCCCTGTCTTTTTTTGACAACCATGGAAGGTTTAGGTTGATATATTCTAATCCCCAGTTTATATCCTGCCATCCCTCCAAATCAGAAGGCGGTTTAAAACCAAACTTCTTTGACATTTCAAAAAACCCAGTACCTGGGAAAGGCGTACAACTACTTATCTTAGAAAGTATAAACTTAGGATTAGATTTTTTTAACTGGAAAGCCAAGTCGATGGTTTTCTGCAAATCTTCTTTTGTTTCTGTTGGAAAACCAGCCATAAAACCACATATTATGTTAATATCCCAATCTTTAAGTTTTTCATTAACCCTAATAACTTGATCAGGAGTTATGTTTTTATTGATTAATTTTAATATCTTTTGTGAACCAGATTCTGCTCCAAATCCTACTAGTTTACAATTGCTCTCTTCTAGAAGTTTTAAAAAAGGTGTATCAAGTTGGTCAAAATCTTTGAAATGGCCCCCTAATATTCCCCATTTAAAATTTAGGCCTTTTTTTATTTTCTTTTGCATGAACCTTTCAATTCGACATTTATCTAAGAAAGAATAATCATCAATTATCAATACATATTGCAAATTAAATTTTTTAACCAAATAACCAATTTTCTTAAAAATGTTACAGTCATCCATCCCCCTCCATACGGAAGCAAACATGGTAGTGTTGTAACAAAAAGAGCATTTATACGGGCAACCTCTTGAAATTTCAATGTCTAATGACCTTCCAAATGCACTATTTCTAACATACCTCTCAACATCAATTAAATGGTATGGTAATTCTGGTAGTTTGTTCAGGTTTATGAATGGCCGGTCAGGATTATTATAGATTTTTCCGTTTTTCTTGTACCAAACGCCCCTTATACCCTTCAAACTTTTACCCCTTTTCAAAGCGTTAACAAGCTCAAAAAAAGTAATCTCACCCTCACCCTTAACAACAACATCTATATACTGATTCTCTAAAGTCTGACCCGGCAACAAAGAAGCATGAACACCACCCCAAACCACAGGAACACCAGAATTCTCCTTAACAAACTTAGAAACCTCCAAAGCATGCCGAATCTGCCCACCAGTAACAGAAGTAACACCCACACAAACAGGACCCTTAACTAACTCATTCCTCAAAATATACTTCCAATCTTTTTCCACCCTTTGATCAATAATTTTTATTGAGTATTTATCAGCGAGATAACAACTAATGTTTAATAATCCTAAAGGTAAAGATTGAACTTGAACAAATTTATCCCAACCCCCCATTCTCGGTTGAACTAAAATAACATCCGCCATTTGTAGGTTTATTAGTTCAAAGTTTTCTTTTTATAGTTTATGTTTCTATAAGATTTCAAAAGACTATAAAATTTAAGATTTTTTAATGTGGTCCTAAATTTTAAAAAATTAACTTTTTAAAGTTTCTTAAGTATAGAAGGATTATGAAATTTGAAGTCTATAAATGGAGGAAAATATACGCGGTTTTAATTATTAGTTGCCTTATTTTTTTCTTCTGTAGATATATCGGGAATATAATAAGCTTAATTTATTTTATTTTTGGTATAAATCTAAATTATGTTAATAGTATAAAGTTAGATAAAATCTATGACTATCGTTATAATGCCCCGATTATTTTTTTTATTATCTCTCTCTTATTTCTTTTTATTATTAAAAACCTTCCAAATATTAAAAAAGTGTTTGGTATAATCAAAGAGATTATCCAAGAGGTATTTGAGGATATCAGAAGCATAAATCTTAAAAGGTATAAACAGGGGGATTTTTTTTATTATTTTCACCCGTCTAATTGGAATTTCAAATTGGTGGGCCTAGTTTTAATCGCCCTTATAATGAGATTGCTTTTCTCTTCCAGAATTTATAATGAAAATACAACCTTATTACTAGAGGAGTCACAAGATTTAGGTCTAGCTTTATCACAAAGTACAACTTCCCACGCACATGTTTTTTACAATTGGATAATTACTCTTACATACTTATTATTTGGAAATATTTTCATCGTATCTGAGGCGGTAAGCCTTTTTTTTAGTACTTTAAGCGTGTTACCTTTCTATTTTTTTGTTAAAGAACTAATGAATAAAAGGGCTGCTTTTTTTTCTACGTTGTTATTTTCCCTTTACCCCTTGCATATCCTTCTTAGTAAATCAGCTTTCAATGAAACACCAGCATTGTTTTTTGTTTTTTTAACCCTCTTCTTCTTTTTAAAATGCCTAAAATCAGATAATAAAATGTATACGGTCTTGACCGTAATTTCTTTATGCATTATTGGGACATTAAGAATGGAGTTTTTAGTATTGATCATACCTCTCTGTTTTATCTTATTCAAGACTAAGAGGTATAGCCACTTATTCATTTTTTGTATCTTTGTATTTAGTTTCTTTATCACTATGCTAAGTTTAGGATATTTATTCTTATCAAAATATACAGAACTTGTAACGTTTTTACCCTATTTTATTACAAAATTTAGAATGGATAATAATTTTTTAACTCAGCTTATCTCATGGGTGACTCTTGCAAAACTTCATCTCATCCCATTATTGCTCAGGTTTCTTGGAGTATTAGGGATTATCTATTTTTTGACAAAGAAAAAAATAATGCCTTACTTTTGTATATTTATATTTGTTTTTTTAATATACGCCCTTGTTGATATAATCACAGCAAGTGGTATACAAGAATTCTTTGGACCTTTATCTTTTTTTCAAGAAGAAAGCCATTCTTTCTTCCACCATCAACGCCATACAATACTAGTAAGTACTTTGTTCATCCCCTTTGTGTACCCGGGTTGTATCCTGCTAGGAAAGTTCATGAAAAGATTACTCAAACGCTTTTTTTTATTAAAAGAAAAAAGTTTTATTATTATTTTAATAGCCTTAGTTGTGATATCTTTTGTTTATGCACTAAATGCTAAAATACACCATCCATTGTACAGCAGCAACGAGTATAATGATATTTCTCCAGGTATGTTAGATACTGTAGAATGGTTTAAAGAAAACAGTTCAGAAGAAAGTATAGTTCTTATAGCTGTGAATTATAACGTAAGAGATAGTTATTTACTTGCAATTCTTCTAAAAGAATCATACAAGATAAATAGGCCTTTGTCTAAAGTTTACCTACCACCCTACCAAACATTAAGAGGCTTAAGGAGTGTAAAAGAATTAATCTCAGAAATACCTTATAAAGAAAAAAGTGACATGTACGAAGTGTATCTAGTTCTAGATAAAATGTCCACTGACGGGATAACTAAGGATTGTACAATAGAAGAAGGAGAAGAGTATTCTGCTGAATGCGTATTTGAAAGCCAGAAAGAGGAACGCTATTATGGTATAAAAATTGTTAACAATCTTTTTAGAGTTTATAGAATACGTAATAATCCTTACTAATTTATTTTATTGCCCCATTATAGATTACAGCCTCTGCAATCTTGTTAGCTATAATCATATGACCTTCCTTATTAGGATGCCAGCCATACCAAGTTGTAAAATCAGTCGGGGGATAATTCCCAATGTAAGTTATTTTATTTTCTTTTGCAATATCTTCAAGAAGAGGGTTGATAATTTTTTCTGAATCGGGGAATAAATACCCCACAAACCAAATCTCAGAATCATAACCATTCACTTTCCTGATTATAGAATTAAGATTAAAAACAACTTCTGAAACAGAATTATCGGGCTTGTAATGGTACCCATAATCCACACCTCCGATGTATCGAAAATTAAAATCTTCTCTACCTGCCTCGTTTGAAAAGTTTTTATCAACTTTAAAAAAGTCTAGCAATGAGACCATCAAAAGATAAAATTTAGATTTGGAATACCATTTTTTCAGTCTAGAGTATCCAGTGTTTTTAATAATATCATTATCAACCTCAGCCATATCATCAACAAATTGGCACCCATCATTAATCCCAGCCATAAGAACAACTAAGTGCGGTTTATACTTGATCATGTTTTTATCTAAGTTTCTTAAAATAGCAGTAGTTTCAATAGCACCAATACCTTTATTATAAGCCACTATTTTTTTGTCAGGATATTTTTCTTGTAAAATCCTTTCAACCAGTGCAGGATAAGCATTTTCTTGACCTACTACATGGCCCAAAGTTGTTGATTCGCCTAAAAAAAGTATACGAAACGCATCCTCTTCTATTTTAGGATTATCTAAATTAAAGTAGACATTAAAATAAAAATAACCCCCTAAAGTGAGGATTACTTCAAATAATAATAACAATAAAATTAATAGAATAATAGAAAAAAATACATTCTTCTTAAAGCCACTACATTTTAATGCTTCCATTTGCTTTAAATAACCAATTTGTTTTAATTAAAAAATAAAAGTATAAAAATTTAATCTTCTAAAAAAGAAAAATAATATATAGTTATAATTTTAACTTTTTAAATAAAAAAGGACAAATATGGCAGACATTATTTTAATACAACCTTCTGTTAAGGAATTTCAGATAATTAAAAAAACATTTGATATTCCTTTGTCATTATTAAGCGTATCCTCTTTTTTAGTTAAAGATTATAATGTTAAGATTATAGACCAACAATTAGATAAAGATTGGGGAAAAAAACTTTTAGAAGAATTAAAAAAAAATCCTATATGTGTAGGATTAACCGCAAAAACTGGAGAAGAAATAACAAAATCTTTGAAAGTTTCTGAAATTGTTAAAAAAAATAATAAATCGACTAAAGTAGTCTGGGGAGGCATTCATGCCTCATTACTACCTAAACAAACATTAAAAAATCCAAACATAGATATTATTGTTAAAGGAGAAGGTGAACTAACATTTTATGAATTAATAAAAGCCTTAGAAAAAAACAAAAGCCTGAAAGGAATAAAAGGGACATGGTATAAAAAAGGCAAAGATATCAAAAGAAACTTAGACAGGCCATTTTTAGACCTTAACAAACTACCACCATTACCCTATAACCTTATAAAAATAGAGAATTATTTACCAAAAAGAGAGGGGAAAAAAAGCATTAATATAGAAACCTCGCGAGGATGCCCATATGCTTGCGCTTACTGCTATAATCCTATAATAAGCAAAAGCACCTATCGATGTTTGAGCGCAAAAAATACAACTGCAAGGATAAATGACCTTGTAGAAGATTATGGGATTAGCTATTTAAGAATAATAGATGATAACTATTTTATAAACAAAAAAAGAGTATTAGAAATAAGCAAACACCTTCTTAAAGAGAAATATAACTTAGCATGGGAATCCTTAGGTGGTGATGTAGGCAACGTTTCACGATTCTCAACAAAAGAATTAGAAATTTTAAAACGGTCTGGATGTCACAGAGTATCTTTTGGAATAGAATCAGGATCGCAAAGAATCCTTAAATTGATAAATAAAAACCTTAAAGTTAATCAAGTTATCAGTTTAAATCATCGTTTTAAAAAAGTTGGGCTTGGTGCAAAGTATTTATTCATGTTTGATCTACCTACAGAAACAATTGATGATATTAAAAAAACAATTGATTTAGCGATTGTTTTACGAAAAAATAACAATCTTGCTTTTATTGGGACCTCTTGTTATACCCCTATACCTAACAGTCAATTGTTTGATTTAGCGGTTAAAGAAGGATTCATAGCCCCTAAAAATTTAGAAAGCTGGGCTAAATACGACCGGGACTTAATTTATAAAGACCCAAGTATGAAAAAAAATGAGGATTTAATAATAAACCTAAATTTCGCTTTTAAAGTTTTTTTGAATAGGGTCTCTGAAAAAAAATGGCCAGATTTCTTAAAAAACTTATATTGCCCTATTGCAAAATTTAGGATAAAACATTTATTCTTTAAATTTTTTATAGAAAAGGCATTATATTATCGTATGGTAAAATCTTTTGACAGCGAATCATGAAAACATTAAGAAAAACAAAAAGTATATGCCCTAAATGTTTTAAACAATTACCTGCTAAGATAATAGAAGAAAAAGATAAAGTATTCTTAATTAAGACATGTAAACGACATGGTAGATTTAAAGTTTTAATTTCAAAAGATCCTGATTATTACAAAGAATTAAGCAACGCTTATTTTTCAGATTTTAAATATGATCCGAGGTTTAAAAGAAATTATTTTAATCTTTACTTAACGTTTAGATGCAACCTGAATTGTCCTATCTGCTTAACGAGGGCTAATGAAATAGATTTTAAGGAACCATCATTAGAACTTATAGAAAGGTTAATGAAAAAATGGAAGAATACAAAAATAGGCTTATGGGGTGGAGAACCAACACTAAGAGAAGACCTACCAGAGATAATAAGGATTATTAAAAAATCAGGAAACATACCCGCATTATACACGAATGGTATCAAAATATCTGACATTAGTTATTTAAGAAAATTAAAAGATTCCGGATTAGATATAGTCCATTTACAGTTTGATGGATTTGACGATAAGATTTATCAGAACTTAAGGGGTAAGAATCTGATAAGAATAAAGAAGAAAACACTTAGTAATCTTAAAAGTCTCGGAATTCCTACTGTACTAGAAACTACATTTGTAAGGGGTTTAAATGAAAAAGAATTAAAGAATATTTTTGAATTTGCATTAAAAAATTATTTTATAAAAGCAGTGCTATATAGGTCTTATAGTTTTCAAGGTAAAGCAGGTTTAAACAGGGATAAAGAATTGCTCAGCGAAGAGCTCATTGAAAAATTAGAAAAAGATACAAATGGAAGAATATCAAAACAAAAAGTTCTTGATTTTCAAAAATTGCTTTTCTTTTTATATGAATTAGTGGAAATGAAACGATGTTTCTATAACCATTACTTATTAATTAAAAGGGATAAAAAGAAGGGATATCAGTCTATAAATGAGTTTATAGATTTAAAGAAGATATTAAAAAATATCAAAAGGTATAAAAATACAAAAAATAAAAATTTAGCGAAAATAGACTTTATAATAAGATCCTTGCCTTTACTATCAAATCTTAAAGTATTGTCCCTAATAGGTCAGTTCATCCCAATTTATATTATGAGAAAATTCCTAAAGAATTCATTTACCTCGTCTACTTTATCAAATGATATGTTAATATTAGGATTTGGTTGCATATGCAATGCTTATAATTATGACCTAAGTAGCGCAAGATATTGTATTGGTGGAGAAATAATGGGAAAAAGAATATTTTCAAGCCTTGTAGAAAGCAACTTAACAAGAGATAAAGAATGTTTACTCAAAACTACTAATTTTTGATGTAGCAATTTTTCTTAGAATTGGTAAGGATAATTTGATTCCTGTTCTGAGTATAGGATTTTCTAGTTCAGATTTGTATTTTTCATCTAAAAAGATAGACCAAAAATATAATTTTTCAAAATATTTTTTTTGTCGTTTTGTTATCCAAGGGATGTTTATCGTTTTCCAATCATACAAACCCCACCATTCAAGATTTGATGGTGGAATGAATCCATGTTTTAAAGATGCATCAAAAAGTTTTGTGCCTGGATAAGGTGTAAAAGAATAAATCGGGGATATCATTGCTTTTTTGTTTTCTTTTAAGAGTTCTAATATAAGAGTTAATGTTGAATTAATGTCTTTTTTTGTTTCATTAGGAAAACCAACCATGAAATTATACCAAGGGCGTATATTTGATTTCTCAATATTTTGATTAAACTTTAAAACTTGTTTGCGTGTTATACCCTTATTAATATACTTCAAGATTTGATTAGATCCACTTTCAACACCAAAGTATAATTGTTCACATCCCGATCTTTCTAATAGATTAAAATTATTAAATTTAGATATATCAAGAATATTAGAACCTGGAACTTCCCAGGTTATATCTAACCTTTCCTTCAAAATACTTGAACATATACTTCTTGCCCTTCTAAAGTCAGTAAAAAAGTTATCATCAATTATCCAGAAATGATTAGCCCCAAAATCTTTAAGGAATAACATATCTTCTAATATTTTATTAAGGGAAAGCGTTCTTAGCTTATTGTTATGATAAGACTGATTATAACAAAAATTACAAGAATGTGGGCACCCTCTAGAAGTCTGCACATGTAGAATTTTTTTATTTCCTTTTTGAATATAGTCTCTTATGTTAATTAAATGGTATGGTAGTTCTGGTAGTTTGTTCAGGTTTATGAATGGCCTGTCAGGATTGTTACAGATTTTTCCATCTTTCTTATACCACACACCCTTAATACCCTTCAAACTTTTACCATTTTTCAAAGCATTAACAAGCTCACAAAAAGTAACCTCACCCTCACCCTTAACCACAACATCCACAAAAGGATTCTCCAAAGTCTGACCCGGCAACAAAGAAGCATGAACACCACCCCAAACCACAGAAACATCAGAATTCTCCTTAACAAAACGAGAAACCTCCAAAGCATGCCTAATCTGACCACCAGTAACAGAAGTAACACCAACACAAACAGGATTTTGTTTTAAAAGTTGTAGTAGAATATTCTTCCAATCAGGCGTTAACCTCTGATCTATCAATTTGATTTTAGATTCTTTATCTAATAATCTTGCGCAATTAAGCAAAGCCAAGGGTAAAGGGGTTTTGTTCAAAAGTTCACTATAACCCTCCGCTTTTGGTTGGATTAGAATTATCATTTTTAATACCTGGTCAATTTTAATGTATTATAGACCACATCTGGATTTAATGAGAATAATAAGTTGAACTCAACATTAGACCAACTCCAACACCCATAGCAAGGAAGTTTATTTAATCTGTTATAGGCCTCTTTAAATCCGATTTGTGTACAATTAAGTGGGTTTTTTATTCTATCTTGTACATGCAAACAAGGATAAACATCACCGTTAGTGTCTACATAAACATGTAATTCTGGGGCAAAACATTTTATTTTTTTCTTAAACTTAGGCCAATCGTAAACATAGGATAAATGTTTTAAACCTTCTTTTGAATTTGCAATACGACCCCCTTGTTTTTTCTGTTCTATCAACCAATTGATCGTTTTTTTATATTCCCCCTTATCAGGGATTAGACTTAACAGTTTTTTTCCTGATAATGGGCGATTCATTGCTGGTTGGAATCCTGCTAAGAAATCCATCTCTTCGGCTTTATTTAAGATATAATCTAAACATCCCAGATTATGTTTTGTTATTACAGTTTGGGTTATGACCTTTATATTATTTTCACGTGCAATTTTAATTGCATTTAATACCATATCATGAGCCCCTTTTATCCTATGAGTATCATGAACATTTTCAGGCCCATCAAAGCTGAGATTCAACATACCTAGGTTCTTTATTTGACCTAATTTTTTATCTAACAAGAAACCATTTGAGCCCATAGAAACAAATAAACCTTTAGAATTAGCATAGTCGATTATTTCCCCTATGTCCTTCCTCAATAAAGGCTCCCCCCCAAAGATGCTGAATTTCTGAGTACCCATATCAGCAAGTTCATCAATAAGAGAATATACCTGTTGGGTAGTCATATCTTTTTTATTCCTCCCCCAAATTTTACAGTATTTACACCTTGAGTTACATTTATCTGTTATTAAAAGAACAACTGATAAAGGGGTCTTTTTATTAAACAGATAGTAAGATAAGATACTTTTTGCAGATTTTATTTTATTTGTAATATTCATTTGGAAGTTATAACTTCTTTATTTCTTATTAGCAAACTATTTAAAGATTGTTAAAATCGGGTTAATAATAAAAAACCTTATAAAAATGATTTTAAAAAAGTTTAATCAAATCCTGTTCTTTTCAGAAATAATCAGGTTAAGAAAGAGTATTTTAAGATCAGCGTTCAGATTTAAAAAAATAAAAAACCTTATTTCCTTACAAGTATTCAGGCTTTGTAGATTAACAAAACCTCTTCCTTATGCAATAGTAATTGATCCTACTTCAGCATGTAATTTGAAATGCCCTATGTGTCCCAAAATACAAAATAAAACAAACATCCCGGAAGGGTTTATGGATTTTAATAAGTTCAAAAAGTTAATAGACGAGATTAAATATCATGCTCTTCTAATAGTGTTATGTTATAATGGTGAACCCTTGTTACACAATAGGATAGCAGATATGATAAAATATACGCATGAAAATAATATCTTAACTTATATAAGCACAAGTTTGAGTTTTAAAGATGATAAAAAAGTCAAAGAGTTAGCTCATTCAGGATTAGATTTTATAACTGTAGCATTAGACGGAGCAAAAAAAGAAACTTACGAAAAGTATAGAAAAGGGGGAGATTTTGACCAAGTAATAAAAAATATCAGATTATTAACAAAGGAAAAAGAAAAAACACTTCTTGTAGAACTTCAATTCATAGTTATGAAAGAAAATGAAAATGAGATAGAAAATATACAAAGACTAGCTAAAGAACTTAAAGTAAATCGGCTAGTATTAAAATCTGTACATGTAGAAAATGATACTAAAAAATTTCTACCATCAAATAATACATATAGATTACAGTTCAAAAGTAATACAAAATGTTTGTATCCTTTTGCCCGTCCAGTTATAGCCTGGAATGGCTTAATATTCCCTTGTTGCTCAAATAAGATTAGCCTAAATAAAGAGTATAATTTTGGTAATGTTTTTGAAAAAGGATTTAAAAATACCTGGTTTATAAAAGAATATGAAAATTTTAGAAAAATAGTTTCAAAAGAATCAAATAAACTAAGAGTTTGTAAGAAATGTTTTACAAATAATATCATTAAAAACAGGGTTATTTTAAGGCTAGATTAAATAAGTATTAGTTAATTCTTTTTAAAGAAAATGATAAGTTTAATAAAATCTTAATTGTAATCTTATTGCTTTAACGCTTCTTCCTAGAATTTATGACTTTTGCAGGATTTCCAGCAGCAGTAACATCATCAGGAATGTTTTTAACAACTATACTGCCTGCCCCTATGATAACATTCTTCCCAATTATAACGTTAGGAAGTATTATAGAATTTATCCCTATAAAAGAATTATCACCTATCTCGATACGCCCTGTTTTTTGTTCTCCTTTAGATATATCATGACATAAAAGAATAACATTCTTCGTAATAGTAACATTATCCCCAATTTCTATCAAATGTGTATAATACTTATCAAAATTCCTTAAAGAAGTATAAATTGTACAGTTCTTTCCTATTTTAGCCCCAAATAATCTTAAAACCAAAGGCTTGTATTTCAGAATACCTTTTACCCATACCCCCCGAATTATACCCTTGATTAACGGCATTTTACCTCTTTCATAAGAGTATTAAATTGTTCAAAGTTTAATGACTGCTTACCATCAGATAACGCTTCAGAAGGGCTATAATGCACTTCTACCATCAAACCATCCGCTCCGGCAGCTAGAGCAGCCTTAGCCATAGGCAAGACAAGCTCAGAATCCCCAGTAGCATGACAAGGATCAACTATAATCGGGAAAGAAGTCTTTTTCTTCACTAAAGGGATAATAGAAAGATCTAAGGTGTTCCTTGTATAATCTGAAAAAGTGCGTATACCCCGCTCACATAATATCACATTCTTATTCCCTTCTTTAGTTATGTACTCAGCAGCTAGTAAAAACTCATTAAGGGTAGCTGACATGCCTCGTTTTAGAAGTATTGGTTTTTTTATCTTCCCAAGCTGTTTTAAAAGCCAATAATTATACATATTCCTGCTGCCAACTTGTATTATATCTACACATTTCTCAAAAAGGTTTACATACCCCGCATCAGGTATTTCACTAACTATCAACAACTCAGTCTCTTCTTTAGCTTTGGCTAAATATTCAAGAGCTTTCTCACCTAAACCTTGAAAAGAATCTGGACTAGTTCTTGGCTTGAAAGCCCCACCTCTTAAGAATTTTACACCTTGTTTTTTAACTTCATGTGCTATTTTCAGAAGTTGTTCTTCAGTCTCTACAGAGCAAGGCCCTGCTATGATAATCGGTTTATCAAGCTTAAAATCATAAATGTCAGGCTTCATATTCTCTTTTTCTAAAGTTTATTTATTTAAAAATATATCCCTCCAGCCTAAAAATTCAGAATTTTCTTAAAGCTAAAGTAAAAATATTTTTTAAGAATCCTTACCATAGACAAGTCATATTTTCTTAATTTAAAAAGTCTAAAAAAACTTTTTGAGAAGAATAATGGTAAAGGCGGAAGAAAACGATAAAGTTTATTTTTAACCATTACACTCACCAGCGATTTAGGAAAAACACCTATAGAATTGTATAACAACTGTAATTTCGCTAAATCTCTGCTATAAACGTCGCCACCAAGTGTGTAACCCTTAATATCTTGGCATGATTCCAAAGATCCTATTTGAGCATCATTCAACATACCTTTTTCTTTAGCAATATTCACAATATCCGTTTTAGGATAATATCTCAAGAACATAATTTCCAGCTTGTTAACAGGATGTTCATTACAAAATAAAGCAAAATCTTCTAACTCTTTTATAGTTTGGCCTGGCAATCCAAGGATATAATCCGCCATCACATCTATTTTTGCTTTTCTCAAAAGCTGAAGTGATTCCTTTATCTTCCTCCTTGGAGTATAACGGTTAAGGATTTTTCTTTGTACATCTTCAGAAAAGCTTTGAATACCTATTTCTATCTTATAACAACCACTATCTTTAAGTAAATGAACAATTTCTTTATTAATCAGATTTGGATGAGTTATACAAAAATATGGGATGCCTATCTCTTTTTTATATTCTTTAGCAAATTCTTTTAACCATACAATATCAAAGGTGAACGTATCGTCCCAAAACCATATACAATTAGGCTCATATTTCTTTTTTGCAAATCTTAATTCTTCGATAACATTATTAACAGACCTCCTGCGCATATATTCCGTGCCTTTATACACTTTTTTTAGAACACTATTACCACAATAAGTGCAAGAGAATGGACAACCACGAGCAGTTACAATCCCATAACCATACCTGGCTGCAGAAAGCTTTTTACGAAAGATTTCTTTATCTGGAAAAGGCAAACAATCCAAACCAGGCAATCTTGCAAGGCTATTCCTTATTACCTTACCATTCTTTTTAAACCAAATCCCTTGAGTTTTATAATCTAAATTTCCTTTTGCTATAGAAGCGACAAGATTTTTCAAAGGCAGTTCACCGTCACCTATACAAATCATATCAACAAAATCATTCTTTAAAACAAGTTCAGGAACAGATGTAACATGTATTCCTCCAAAGATTATCGGAACATTAATCCTTTCTTTTAAACATTTAGCTAAATCACAAGCCCATTTGTAATAGTCACTCACTACTGAAAAAACGATTAAATCAGGGTTTGACTTGATAACCTCATGAATCACTTCTGACTTATAATTAAAAAATTTTGCTAGAAATTTTACATTAATTTCACTGTCATCAAATAATTTAGGATCGAAAACTACCTCTGTTTCATGATCCTCTTTTCTTAAAACCGCAGATAAATATTCTACCCCCTCGTTTAAATACGCTGGAACAACAAAAGTTACTTTCAAATTACCACCCTTACTTGAATTATTTTTAAGAAAGTTTAGTTTGATTTTTAAACCTTTTGCTTAGACCAGTATCTCCGAATGTTATTTAAGGTCTTCGTTTTTTAGTTGATTTTTTGTTTGGGTGTGTGGGATTTAGAAGGTTTTTGTTGTGTGTTGTTGGTATGTTTTTCTTCTAGAAATTGTTTTTTGCATA